>Ga0209756_1000014_pt1 | contig 170444 bp, 136 predicted proteins | sample ETNvirenome_6_85_FD_184071 | JGI IMG/M metagenome (GOLD analysis project Ga0209756, IMG submission 184071) | Marine viral communities from the Pacific Ocean - ETNP_6_85 (SPAdes) (version 3) | ecosystem: Environmental > Aquatic > Marine > Oceanic | place: Pacific Ocean | collected 2013-06-19 | reverse complement strand
ATATACAATGAAATGCGACCGCACTTAAGTTTGGATATGAAAACACCAAATCAAGTGCATAAAAAAGACCTGGCGCTTTCGCACCAAGTCTTTCATTAAAACCGTCAACCTATTTCAGGACGGGACACGTTTTAGCACAAAAGGCGCTGTTTCTACCTACCTTTTAATACTTTAAGGTCACTCAAAACGCGCTATTAGCGCCTTTTTATAGGCTAAAAATTAAATGGCACATATAACTAAAAAGCAGCCTGAGTAAGTGACTAACTGAGCAACTGGATCGGGGCGAACAAAATATTCATGTAACAGCGCCCCAATTAACGTACCCGCCAATAAAACATACGCAACATAGGTAAACAGTGCTTTTTGCTTTTCATTTTTAATAAACAAAAGAGCAAGCATCATTAAACCCACTACCAACTCCAGTAAACCCACGCTATACATATAAATTTTAGCGTTAACGGGCAGTACCTGCGCAAAGTAGCTAAAGGTTTTAACGCTTACTTGCGCTGCTAATAATTTTGGCAGGGCAAACTGAAACATAAAAAGCGCGCTGGCTAAATTTAAAAGGTTACTAAATAAGTTTTTCATGAAAGCTTATTGCCTTAATAAAGCAGCCGTAAGGTAATAAACGCCACGGCTGCAATTTAAATGGTTACACAACAGTGCCGCGAATAGGGTAGTTATTTTGCTCTTTAATAAACTTTAGGCCTCTTACAACCACGTCTAACTCAGGGCGTAAATACGGGGCATTAGAAATATTTACTGCTTGCAATATCCCTTGCTCATTTACGACAAAAATAGCGGGCTCTGCAAAGTTGTGGTCGGTTTCTTGCTCAGAGCGAGGTGAGGAAATATACAGCCCAAGTTGTTTCATTTGCTGCTGTGTTAAACCATAAGCTATAGGAAAGCTAACCGAGAGCGTGTCCATGCATTGTGTTAGCTGTGCGCGGTTATCTGCAGAAACAGCACAAACGCTTACGCCAAGTTCCTTTAATGCGGGTAATTGCGCTTCTAGTAAATTTAAGTAACGCATACAAAGCGGGCAGTGCTTGCCTCTGTATACCACGAGAATTTGCCACTCGGCGCCACCGTGCGGCTTACTTAGATCTGCGGTTGTCCCATCGAGCAAGTGTGCAGTAACTGTTGGAAATGAATTACCGGCTATTAATTTAAATGACTCTGACATAAAAACCTCTTTTATACTGATTGTGAATGATTTTTTTTAACAAATAAGTACAGCGCAGTGAGTGCACATAAGCTGATACAGCTAATAAAAATATTGCGAGTGCCTCCGGGGATATATTCAACAAACGATGTTAAAAATTGCCCAGAAAAAACAGCCATTGTGAAATAAGAGAGGTTACGACCGCGAACAGAGGCTGCGCTACGCTCTACGGTCATATGGTTTAATAGTGGGATGCTAAAACCAAAGCCAATACCGCTAAACACAGCGCCTATTACCAATAACGCTGTACCCGTTTGTAAAAAGAAAGCAAATGATGCCCCATAGCCTATAAATGCCAACGCAGGTACTTTTTGCTCGCCCATTTTTTTAGTTAACTGAGGCATAAAATGTGCCCCCACAACAGCCACTAACGAGATGAAAGAGAGTAAAAACCCTACTTGTTCTTCATTATAATTTTGCGCATGCATTGTGCTGGGTAGTAAAACAATTGCGCTAAAAAACGTGACCATTGCAAGCACAGCCAGCGAATACACATGCTTAAGAGATAAGCCTTTATTTGATATTATGTGCTCTTGTGTTGCTTGTACCTCTTGTGCCTCTTGTGCTTGAGGGTGATTACGCGGCACAAAAAGTAGTAACATGGCTAAAAATACCCAAGAAATAAGGTACAACGATAATGGTAAAGCCCAATGCTGCACAGCAAGTAGGCCACCTATAAATAGAAATATAACGCCACCTAGCTCTATTGCCATGCCTTGCTTAGCAAGCATGCCTAGGCGCGCTTTACCAAAGTACCACTGTGATATTAAAACGGTACATCCGGCCATAACAATTGAGGTAACACCGCCAAGTAAAATACGGTTAGCAAAAACCAACAGCGGCCCTTGTAACTAATACACGCTTGCACCTAAAAAGCCGTATAAAAATAAGCCAATAATTAATGAACGGTAAGCGCCATATTTATCAATTAATTTACCTGCAATAGGCGCAAATATAACAGCCCCTAAAGCCGGTAAGGTCACTAAAAATACCGCACTGTCAGCAACATTTAGGGCTGTTGATATACTGATTAAACCAGGTGCAACCAATGCACCCACCATGATTGTTAAGCAAGCTATACACAGCAAAGTGTAGCTTCCTGCGTTATTGAGTTTATTCATAAGTATTCTCTGTTTTTAAATGGGGCAACTAAGGGGTACTTATGCTTAGTTGCAAGGAGTTAATGGCGGTTATTTTTTTGCGAGAGAGTTAAAAGCAGCGCTGATGGTAATTAACACTACACTAAGGACGACTACGCCAGGCCACTGGTACAAAGCAAAGGCTTTCACACCAATAATTGAGCCAAAGGCGCCGCCTAAGTAGTAGCCGAGCATGTAAACACCATTAATACGGCTTTGTGCGCTTGGGTCTATGCTAAATACGCGGACTTGATTGGCTACTTGTGCGCTAAAAATAGCGAAGTCGATTAAAATAATACCGATAATTAGGGCTATTAGGTTTCCTAAAAAAACGCCTGTAATAGCAAAACCAATTGCGGCAAGTGTGAGTACTATCATGACTAATTTTTTAGAGCCCAGCGCATTGACCCACTTACCCGAAGACTTAGCCCCTATTATGCCAGCTAATGCGATGATGCCAAATAATCCGGCCTCTTGGGCACTGTAGTTAAAAGGTGCATCACTGACATAAATAGCTAAAGTAGCCCATAGTACATTAAAAGCAGCAAACCAAAGCGCGCCAGTTAAAGTAAACACTTGTAGTGGTTTGTGCAGTTTAAATAACGCCACTGTACTTTTAAGTAGCGGCCAGTAACGTAAGCTAGTTTGTGGTTTATTTAGGGGTAAAAAGAGCCTAAGTAGTACACCAAATAGCGCAGCTAATATTGCAGACATAACAAATACGCCACGCCAACCAAAGTGTTCTCCTACAAAACCGCTTAACGTGCGTGAAAGTAAAATACCAATGGTTAGACCCATCATTAAGGTGCCCAATGGCGCCCCTTTATTTTCAGCAGATACAAGTGATGCCGCAAAAGGGATTAATTGCTGGGTAATGTTGGCACTTACCCCTATTAAAAATACCGACATTAATAACAGCGGTAAGTTAGGTGTAAATACGGCAAAACTACATGCAATAACCAGTAAGCCCGATAAAATGCTTATTAAGCGACGACGCGCAATAGAATCCCCCAGCGGCGAAATAAACAATAGGGCAAAAGCGTAACCAAATTGAGTAAATGCGGGAATGCTACCAAGTTGTGAATCCGTTAAATTAAACTCGTTACCAATCAGGGGTAAAATTGGCTGGCTGTAATATAGGTTTGCAGCGGTTGCTGCAATGGCGGTTGTCATCAACAATAAAATAAAGCGACTTAACGAGGCGCTTTGCGTTACCCGGGTCATTTTGCTCTCCAACATTAAAAGGTAGGCGAATGATAGAGGGAGATGCTTGATGTTAGAAATGTTTAAATTTGATGGAATCTATACAAATAACGTATAGTTGCTGTTATACCTCTCATACAGAGCAAATTTGAGTAGTACATGGATATAAAAATATTAAAAAGTTTTATTGCAGTGGCTAAGCACTTGAGCTTTTCCGAAGCGGCTCAAGAGCTACATACTGTTCAGCCCGCTATAAGTTGCCATATTTCTTCGTTAGAAGAGCAGCTAGGTGTTAGCTTGTTTATCCGTAACTCTCGGGAAGTGTCGATCACGCAAGCGGGAGAGCAGTTAGTTAAAGATGCCACGGCAATTTTAGCGCTTACAGAGCGGGCTAAAAATAAGGTTAAACTGGTCGATAGCGGGCAGTTAGGCTCGCTGAGTATTGCGTATTTAAGCTCTGCATGTTTAACATTTTTGGCCAAATTAATCCGAACGTATAAGTCGCAGTTTCCTAATGTTCACGTTACCTTGCTAGAAATGACCGCGACCGAGCAAATAGAGGCCCTTAAAAACGAACGGGTAGATGTCGCGTTTTCTCGGCCGTTACCAAGCACCATAGCCGATGAGTTTATAAGTGAAACTATGTATGTTGACCGACTCGTAGCGGTGGTCAACAAAAATCATCCCTTTGCATCGGTGCAAACTATTGATATGAAAACCCTTAAAAATGAGCCGTTTATTCTTTTTAATCGCGACGAAGCCTTAGGGTTGTTTGATGAAATTATTACTCGTTGCAAGCGCGCTGGCTTTTCACCTAACATTATTAGTCAGCCAAGGCATATGCAAACCTTAGTAACAGAGGTTGCCGCTGGTTTAGGGTTAGCTATAGCGCCTTATTGTGTAAGTAAATTATATAGCGAGGGTTGCCATTTTATAGAGTTAGAAAAGGTCGACACACAAATTTATTTGCAGCTGCAATACAAGCAAATTAACAGCAGTGCTACCACGCAAGCGTTTGTAGAAATGGCACTTAATGCCCAAGCAGAAATTCAGCTTAGCATGCGTAATTGAGTTGGCTTTATAAAAGCGCTTTTAGCTAACTTATGCGCCGCAATAATTAGCGAGGCGTAAATGCGAAAAAACGCAAATACACCTTTGTAATTTACATCTCATTTAATTGATTTGTAACTAATTAACATCTACTCTAGTGGTACTAATCACTTCAAGCAACTATGAGAAACATGAAAGCCATTATTTTATTTTTATTTCTTGTTTTTCAATTTGCCAGTTTGCCGGTAAGCGCTCAACCGGATTCTAAAATTACCAATGTCTTATTTATCAATTCTACCAACCAACATATGCCTTGGCATAAAAGTGTTGAAGAGGGCTTAAATAGCGAGCTATCAACACGAACTTTTGACTATGAGCTTTTTGTTGAAAACATTGATGTAGGGCGCTTTGATGAGGCCACTCAAACGCAATTAATGAGCGACTACCTTAAGCAAAAATATAAAAATAAGCACATAGATATAATTGTCACGCAATCCCCCTCAGCTGCCACGTTAATATCGCAATTGAATGATTTTTTTACTAGCACACCAAAAATTTATTTAGAACCTGGCGAACAGTTTAGGCTACCGGCAAACACTAATAATGCCTCAATGCAGGCTAAGTTAGACTACAAGCAAGCAACCGCCAGCGCGGTTAATTTAATGAAACCTAAAAAGCTCATAGTCATCTTAGATACTAAAAATGAAATAGGTATAAACTTTTATACGGGGCTGTTTAATATTATCAGCCAAGATTTCTCGTATTTAGAAGTTGAGCAATGGTTTGATCTTCCTGCTGCAGAACTGATGACAAAAGTAAAAAATGCGCCTTCAGACGCCATTATTTTATTTACCCCTATATTTAGAAATTACGAAAATAAGTCGATTAGCCCGTATCAGCTCGTCAACTTGCTCGCTCAGCACAGTAACGCCCCCATTTTTAGCTACTGGGAAGTTTTATTGGGCTCAGGTGTCGTGGGTGGTTATGTTTTATCAGGTGAGAAAATAGGTAAACGCGTGGGTGAAGCTATTATTTCTTACAGTGAAAATAACGTGTTACCTACTATAAGCGATGAAAATTTAAGTGTTCATAAATACGATTGGCGACAGCTAAAAAAATATAATGTTGCCCCGCAAAGCCTGCCAGAAAAATCGATTATTGCTTATTACAAGCCGAGTTACTTTGAACAAAATAAAGTGTTAATTTACAGCGCCGCCATTACTATTTTTGTATTGAGCGCTTTTTTAGTGTTTGTATTACGATTAAACCGCCGCCGCATTCAGCTTGTAAACGCGCTTGATGAAGAAAAACTACGACTTGAATCGCGTGTAGAACAACGCACTAAAGAGCTATTACAAGCTAAAGATGAAGCAGAGCAACTTACCTCGTCAAAATCTGAATTTTTAGCCAATATGAGTCACGAGATCAGAACCCCAATGAGTGGCATTATAGGGCTGACAAATATTTTATTGGGCAAAAACTTACCTGAAGAAGACAAACAATATTTAGAAAAAATATAGTACTCGTCAGATCAATTACTTGTGGTTATTAATGACATTTTAGATTTTTCAAAAATCGAGTCAGGAAATATCAAACTCGAGGCCTTTGCATTTTCGTTAAACGCGGTTGTCGATTATATAACGACCACATTTGAAAATAAGGCGCGGAGTAAAGGTATTGCGTTTGAGATTAATATTAGCGATAACGTGAAACATAACTTAGTTGGCGATGTGGTGCGTATAAACCAAGTATTAATTAACTTGTGCTCTAACGCGATTAAGTTTACCTCTAATGGAGCTGTTTCGGTGCAAATAGACGCAGAAGAAGCCCCCCATGACACCAAAAGTACTGTTTTACGCTTTAGTGTTAAAGATACCGGCATAGGTATTGATGAAAAAAGCTTACCTAACTTGTTTGAATCATTTACTCAGGCCGACAGCTCTACAACCCGAAAATACGGGGGAACTGGGTTAGGCTTAGCCATTAGTAAACGTTTATGCCAAGCAATGGGTGGCGATATTTCTGTAAGCAGTACGCAAGGTGAAGGCAGTGAGTTTATTGCTACCATAAACGTTGAGGTAAACACCCAAGCATTAATAGAAGACAGCCCACAGTTATCATTTGCTGAACCATTTGATGTATTACTAATAGATGATAACGAAGATGATTTAAGCTTAATTAAAAGTCAGCTTAGTGCAATGGGACTGCGTTGTACGCCTTGCACGCAGGCAAGTGATGCAATAGAGATAATTAAAGAAAATATAAACACTTATAAAATTATTATTGTTGATTGTGAAATGCCGACCATGAGCAGTGAAACGTTTTTTACCCGCATTTACAAAGTGAACCCACAGCTTTGCAACAATATTATTGTACTTACAGCAAGCAAAAACGACGCAATTTACGACATAGCTAAAAAAATAAACATTAAGACTATTTTGCATAAGCCTGTGCTTACCAGCGTGTTATTTGAAGCGATGAAAAGCAAAGTGGTTAGCCCTTCTACAAGTAATACCCATAAACCTGCCACCGAAAAGCCACTGCAAGGGGTAAAAATACTCGTTGTGGAAGATAACGCCATAAACAGGTTAATTGTATCCGATATATTAGCCGCCAGTGGGGCGCAAGTGCACGTAGTAGAAAATGGCTTAGAATGCATACAAACCGTAAAATTAGAAACGTTTGATATTATTTTAATGGATATTCATATGCCCATTATGGACGGTGTAGAAGCGACTAAAGTAATACGCAGTGATAGCAATACTGCGCTTGCCTCTATGCCTATCATTGCGTTAACTGCAAACGTAATGAAAGATGATATTACTCACTACCTATCTATTGGTATGAATGCACATGTTGCTAAACCAATAAAAGCTAAAACATTACGCGATACAATAATTAGCTGCTTAAATAAATAAACTTATCAATTACCTACCTTTAATAGCAGGCTTTAACGCCTGCAACGTTAAAAAACCAAACGCAAAATTTATATAAATAGGGTTTGACTCACACCTTTTAATATGTGAAATTTCATATATTCGTTTTTTCATATATATTTAGTTCGCTATAGAACTACAAGGTTAAGGATTATGAGTAAATCAATTGAACACGAGCTACCTAATTTAGAACTTTCACAAAGCACTCCTCCTACCGTTAAGGATTTCACGCTAACGTTTTCATCTCATAAACCTAAAATCTTATTGTTATACGGATCGCTAAGAGCCCGCTCATATAGCAAGTTAGTTATAGAAGAAAGTGCACGCTTGCTAACCCACTTTGGTGCTGAGGTTAAAATATTTAACCCTGAAGGTTTACCCATAACAGATAGTGAAGATGAGATGCACCCTAAGGTGCAAGAGTTGCGTGATTTAATGCTCTGGTCTGAAGGGCAAGTATGGTGCTCGCCGGAGCGACACGGTGCTATGACGAGTGTATTTAAAAACCAAATTGATTGGGTTCCATTAAACCTGGGTGGGGTAAGGCCTACACAAGGTAAAACGCTGGCTGTGCTGCAGGTTTGTGGTGGTTCGCAGTCATTTAATGTGGTTAATCAGTTACGCGTATTAGGGCGGTGGATGCGCATGGTAACTATACCTAATCAGTCATCGGTGCCTAAAGCGTTTTTAGAATTTGAAGAAAATGGCCGAATGAAGCCTTCCGCTTTTTACAATCGAATTGTGGATGTAATGGAAGAGCTCGTAAAATTTACCTTATCAATGCGCGACCAAAAAGAACACTTTGTTGATCGATACTCTGAGCGAGTAGAAACAGCAGAGCAGCTCAGTAAACGCGTAAATCAAAAAGACATTTAGGAGGTTACTGTGGGGTTATTTGAGCGCTTTTTATCGGTGTGGGTTGCGCTGGCAATCGCGGTAGGGATTGTCGCCGGTTACACCGTACCCGATGTATTTAGTGTTGTTGCAAGCTTAGAATATGCACATGTAAATATTGTTATCGCTGTACTCATTTGGTTTATGATTTACCCAATGATGGTGCAAATTGACTTCTCTTCTATTAAAGATGTAGGCAAAAAGCCTAAAGGCTTAGTACTGACAGTCGTTATCAACTGGCTCATAAAGCCCTTTACCATGGCCTTACTAGGGTGGTTATTTTTTAAAGGCATTTTTGCAGACTTTGTTGATCCACAAACGGCAACAGAATACATAGCCGGTATGATTTTATTAGGAGTAGCACCATGTACTGCAATGGTGTTTGTGTGGTGTCAATTAACAAAAGGCGATGCTAATTACACGTTAGTGCAGGTATCTATAAACGATATTATTATGATATTTGCCTTTGCGCCCATCGCAGGTTTATTACTAGGGGTAACAGACATAACGGTACCGTGGGACACGTTATTACTCTCGGTGGTTTTGTATGTACTTATTCCATTAATAGCAGGCGCTATTACCCGCAAAAAGTTAGATAAAGGTGAAGATCACACACGGTTAAATCACTTTTTAAAGGTAATGAAACCGTATTCTATAATTGGCTTACTGGCAACGGTGGCACTTTTATTTGGTTTTCAGTCTCAAACATTAATAGATAACCCAGAAGCCATTGTATTGATTGCTATTCCGTTACTTTTTCAAACGTACGGTATTTTTGCAATAGCCTATATAGCCGCAAAAAAAATGGGCCTAGGTCATAATATTGCAGCTCCAGCTTGCATGATTGCAACTTCTAACTTTTTTGAACTCGCTGTTGCCGTAGCCATTTCATTATTTGGTTTACACTCTGGTGCTGCGCTTGCCACCGTTGTAGGCGTTCTTGTTGAAGTACCTGTTATGCTTAGCTTAGTTTATTTTGCTAATAAAACGCGTCATTGGTTTAACTAGGAGAGTGTCATGGTCGTTATTCATCATAACCCTGATTGTGGTACATCGCGCAATGTATTGCAGATTATTAAAGCCGCTGGCTATACCCCCACGGTTATTGAATACCTTAAAGAGGGCTGGACAAAACCTCAATTGTTAGCGTTATTTGCCGCAGCAAACTTAACACCAAAAACAGCGTTGAGAGTGAGTAAATCGCCTGCTGAAGAGCTAGGCTTGTTAAATGAAAACGTAACAGATAAAGCTATTTTAGAGGCCATGCTTGAGCACCCTATATTGGTTAATAGACCTATAGTGTGCACCGAAAAAGGGGTTAAACTGTGCCGCCCGAGTGAGCAAGTTTTAACGCTATTAGCACAATGGCCTAAAGGTGAGCTATACAAAGAAGACGGAGAAATGATATTAAACGGGCAGGGCGAGCAACCCTAAAAGTAATAAGCTATTTGCCAAAACCCCGTTTACACGGGGTTTTTTTGTTTAGCAAGATTATAAACATTTAAACTTGCTTTGCCTGCTTGTGCTAATGACTATTTTGAACAACACTTTAAATAGTCGCGTTGCCACAGAGAGCACTATGCATAAAGCCTTAATAAAAATTGCTGAGCAAAAAAAAATAATTTACTTAACCAGTTTCACGCTGGTGGTAATTATTTTTAATATGCTTTTAAATGATACGCTCCATAAAAAAATTCATAAAAATGGTCAGCAGTTAACACAGCAAATTTTTGAGCTGCAAATTAATGCCAATGCCGATAAAGAAATAGTGCAGGCATTGGTGCAAAGTAAAGGCTTTATGCTGGCTGCACACTCCAATGCCGAACACTTCAAATACTTAGTTGATATACAGCACGATGTATTTAGCTATAAAACGCTCAGCATAAGTTTATACCACTGGCCTGCCTGGGTGGAGCAAGCCTACTTATTTTTATTATTAAATATCATTATATTAGGTGCCACTAGCTGGTGGGTTAGATGGTGGAAAGTATTAGTAAAAAAACCGGCAGCGAACCTGCCATTGCCTTACAGCAAAACTAAAGCAGCAAAAAAACTTTCTACGCAAATCACCACATTAAACTGCGAAGTAAAGTCTATGTACGGTGTTAGTGCAGCACGGCATAGCTTATTTGCCATAGTGAAATGTGATTGTGTGTTTGATGAAAATACCGATACCCAAGCAAGCTTTAAGGTATTGATAGCAAAATATTTTAAAGAGCTTCCTGCAGTATCAGTTAATGTATTTGATGCTAACAACCTTGCTATTACTTTAAATAATATCCCTGTAGCAAAGCTAGATACATACAGTGAAAGCCTACACGAATGCGTTTATCAAATTTGTAAGCGTTATCTAAGCACAGTAACGCGTAAAAACATAAAGGTTGGTCTGTGCGATTATCGATATGCTGCTGAGCAACCCGTTATTTTTAAACTCGCTAAGTCGGCCTTAGTATTTTCAGAAAAAAGCTTAATTCAGCACTGGCATAGGCTCGCGTTACAGCACGAGCAAGGGAACTTAATTTCAAGTAAGCAGGTTATTGAAAATATTAAAAAGAATAAATTTATTTTGTTCTTTCAACCGTTATTTATGATCACCAGCGGCGATATTGTACAACATGAAGTGCTAATAAGAATTAGGCAGCAACCGCATGGTTTATTAGCTGCACGCTACTTTATTAATCAAGACTTTAACAATCACCAAGCATTTGAGTTAGATAAAGCGGTGCTACTTCAAGTTAAAAAGCTTATTTTAGCTGAGCCCAGTGCTCTAACGGTGAGCGTTAATTTGCATATAAGTAATTGGTTTAACGAGCAGTTTTGGAGCTGGTTTGTCACCAATATGAAAGATTTTACGCCAAAGCGAAAATTACAGTTTGAAATTAGCGAAGCAGACTTTATTAAGTACCAAGCGCAACTAGCAGGTGCCTTTGAAAAACTGACGGCCCTACAAAGTTTGCTGGTGATTGATAATGTACAGAATGTGGAGCACATTAACCAAATTGCTTCTCAAAAATTAGTTAGCGGTATAAAACTGGGTTATCCGCTTGTTCATAATGTGGATGAAAAAACACAACAGCAAAAACAAGTTAAAAACATTGTGGCGCAAAGCAAGTTGCTCAATATACCTGTATACGCGGTGGGTGTAGAAACCCAAAAAGAGCTACTTATGTTGGCTAAACTAGGCGTAGTTGCCGCACAAGGTTTTTACTTTTCTGAGCCCTTGCAGGAATACACGCATGCCACGTTTTACTAAGGCCAGTTAATCCTTTTAAGCTAAGTACAGCCAAAAGGGCCACTCTAGCAGCGGTTGTAGAGCTCACTCGGTTACACATTGCACCGTGGTTAAACTGGCCTTAAGTAAGCATGTTTTAATGCCCAGAGGTTAATAGCCCTAGATCAGGCCACGATATTTTAGCCCATTGAGCCCCTGTAAACCGCCTGTATGAATTGCCATTATATGACTACCAGCAGCAAAGTAATCTTGCTCGATAAGTTGCCATAGTGCATACATCATTTTACCGCTGTATATAGGCTCAAGAGGTAAGTCATGTTGCTGCTGCATGCGTTGGCAAAACTGCCATAAGTCATTACTAAATTTGCCATAACCGCCATCATGAAACTCAGTAAGTAGCTGCCAATTGGATTGCTGAGCTGCTTTTTTACTGAGCGCTGTAATTTCATTGTTCAAGTACTCGGCTTGTTTTAATACCGCAATTCCTAACAGCTGTGTGGCCTCATAGCTACCTTCAATTAAGCCTGCAAGTGTTCCTCCACTTCCAGTGGGACATACTAAGTAATCATGCTTTGGTAAGCTTTTAGCAAGCTCAGCACACCCAGGCAGGGCGTATGTATTACTTCCACCTTCAGGGATTATATAGGCTTGTGTAAAGCGTGCTTGCAACTGGGCTAAATAATCAGGGTCATGGCGCTGCTTATATTCAATACGAGTTACCGCATGTAAATCCATTGCACACTGTTTAGCAAATTGTAGGGTGGGGTTTTGAGTATCTAAGTGTGGCCCTCTAATTATGGCGTGGGTTTTTATATTAAATAGTTTACCCGCCCCTGCACAGGCGTGAACATGATTAGAAAAAGCCCCCCCAAAGGTGAGTAGTTGTGTTTTATTAAGAGCTTGCATTTGCTGTAAATTATATTTTAGCTTACGCCATTTATTACCACTTATTAGCGGGTGAAGTAAGTCATCTCTTTTTATACTTAACCGTATGTTTCTCTTTTTTAGACAGTCGCTATCTATTTGTTGTATTGGACTTTCTTTTTCAATATTAAATAAGTTAAGCATTATTTCTCGCGTTTAAACTTGCAAACTAACAATCTTGTACGACACTTAATTAATCTCTTATTAACAATAGTAGCTATATGAAAAAAAAGCTGTTTTCGTTGTTATCTTGGTTAAATCGCAGTTTAGACTCAAGCACAGCGATTGGTATTGCTACTTATGCAGATACAGTAAACGCGGTGTGTTTAAAAAAAAATCAAGGGCAGTGGTACGTACATAACTCACACAGTGTGAATGTAGAGGACCGAACGGATTATACAGTCGCTATTGCAACTTGCGCAAATGAAGTTTGCGCTGAGGTGTGCCCTGTAAATTTAGTGGTTCCTCATTATTTTTATCAAATAGTGCAAATGGATAAACCCATGCTGAGTGACGAAGAGATCATTCAATCCTTACCTTGGACAACAAAAGACTTAGTTGATATTCCACCAGAGAACATTGTTGCCGACTTTATCGATTACCCAATTATTCAGCCTATGCAAAGCAGTAACTGTAGTTTATTACTAATAAACTACAGTTACTGCCTTTTATTGATAGCTTTTCAAAAATAAAGCCTGTGCTCAGAGCAATGACCTCGGAAGAAATGATTTTAGTGACCTTGTTTGGCGAAGATAAAAGCGCGCACATGCTTATAGTGCAACATGCAGGGCATGAGCCGCGTATTTTAATTATTCGTGATGGTCAGCTTTTATTAGCTAGGCGTTTAAACGGGTTTTTAGGCATTTCAGATAAAGAGCGCACACACGGTTTGGTTGAAGCCTTAGGGCTTGAGATCCAACGATCAATGGATTTTTTTGAAAGCCAACTAAAACAGCCTCCTATCAGAAGCATTCAGCTGCATTGCGATGATTTATCGTCTTTGACGTTAAGGGCAGGTCTTGCAGAATTTTTGCAAGTAAAGGTTGTTGATTTTAAACCTAATATAGATTTAGCACAGGATCTCGAACCCAGCTTTTATTACGCATTAGGCGCAGCGTACCAATTAACTGATCCGGACTCAGTGCTATGAAAACACGGATTAATTTTTACCAAAAAGCCATTAGGGTTAGGCGCGACCCCGTGCCCTTTAAAGGAATGCTGTTGCTGTGGCTAGGTACATTGCTAGTGGTTGCATTAACTTGGTTGTTTTATTTATACGAAGAGCACAATAGCCAGCAATTACTTACACAAAGCCAAGCTTATCTAAAGCAAACGCAGCAGCAATTAAACGTGGTAAAGCAGCGATTAGCTGATAAACAAAATAAATCGCATTTGATAGATGAGCTAAAAGTACTGCAACAAGACATTTTGCATAAACAGCAGGTGTTTGATTATTTAGAAAACACATCCATGCACACGAAAACGGATTATGCCGATGTGATGCGCGATTTGGCAGCGTACCACGAACCGCAAATTTGGCTTGATCGGATAAAATTTGAAGGCCAAAAAGTAATGCTCAAAGGGCGTACTCAGCAAGTTAAATTTTTACCTATTTGGCTTGCTAATCTCAAGCAATCGAGCTTTTTTAAAGGGAAGGAGTTTTCAGTGCTGGAGCTGTCGAGCAGTGATGGTGTGAGCGAGTTTAATGTGGCTACAGAGCTTAGTTCAAGTGAGGTAACACAATGAATGAGCAAAATGAAAATAAAGGCTGGCCATTATTCGTTAAATACCAAGCACAATTTGCGGCGTTACAGCAGCGGGAAAAGTATTCTGTACTGTTTGGTGGCTTATTTCTTATTGTTTATTTAGGTTTATGGTTTGTGGTGTTTCCACAGCAAGATGCAGTAAATAGTTTACGCGTGGAACAAAATATATTGTGGCAAAAACTTAATCAAAATGAAGCACAGCTCTCTATGCTTACTCAGGCATTAGAGCATGACTACACTAAAGTACTCAGAAATCAGGTAGGGCAAACCCAGCGCGAGCTAGAAGATATAAATAATAAGTTAAGCACGTTTAGCCAAGGCTTTATTTCAGCAAACAAAGTACCTGCTGTATTAAAGGATTTATTAGTAAATACTCCCGATGTGCAAGTGGTTGGCTTTAGAGTAAACCCAGCAAAAGCAATTGATGTAGAAAAACTCGGTGAGCACGATACGCAAACCTTGTTTTTCGAACATCAAATGGTGGTTACTTTGCAGGGGCGTTATTTTAGCTTACAGCAGTATTTAGAAGGCCTTAAAGCTAGCCAACAAAAGTTGTTGATACAGCAGTTTAACTATCAGGTGCAAACATACCCAAATGCAGAGTTAACATTACAAATAGCAACGGTGAGTGCCAATGAAAAATTTATCGCTTTATAGTTTGAGTGTGTGTTGCGTGTGTTTTTTTTCTGTTAGTTCAGCTGAAATACTGCGCGACCCCACTCAGCCAAGCAATGCACCAATACTAAAAGGCGCTGCAGTTAGCAATACAGCGCTGTCGTTACAGTCAATTATTAAAACCGAAAAGCAATACAAAGCGATTATTTCTAAGCAGGTGTATAAGCCAGGAGATGTAATAGGTGAATTTCGGGTGCTAACAATAAACGCCAATTCAGTGTTGTTAGCAAATGATGATAAGCAAATAAAATTAGAATTATACGACTATGAAATTAAAAAATAATATAACAAAGCCATGGCTTGCGCTTATTTTAATACCGCCTTTTTTAACGGCTTGCCATAGTTTTAAGCCCGGAAAAGAGATTCAGCCACACATAGCACAAGAGCTTGCTCCTATAAGCAATAATGCTAAAAGTGTTGCCCCGGTAAAGGTGAGTAGCGCGCTTACACAAAGCTTACTTTCATCACTTAATAGCGAGCAAAGTTTAAAAAATGAGTTAGCTGTAAAGCGTTTTGATGTAGCCGCAAAAGAGGTCGAAATAAGCTCATTTTTTAATGGATTAACTGCTGATACTCCATACAGCGTGGCAGTACACCCAAAGGTGAGCGGAGTTATTTCTTTAAATTTAAAAAACGTCACGTTTGAAGAAGTTATAGCTGTTATTAAACGCATGTCCCCGTTAGATATTGTCCAAGAAGGTCGTATTGTGCAGGTGTTACCTGCGGTCATGCGCACAGAAACTATACCGGTTAATTATTTAATGATGCAGCTCCATGGGCAATCAACGGTAAGTGTAGTTGCTGGTGGAGTGAGCCAGTTTTCACAAAACAACTCAAGTTCAAATTCAAGCTCAAACAGTAGTAATAATTCGAGCCAAAATAATCAGTTTGGCAGCGATAATCAAAATACCGAGCTAAATGGCTCTCGCATCCAAACAATTAACCAAAACGACTTTTGGAAGGAGCTTGAAGTTGCTCTTAAATCGCTTATTGGTTCAAACGATGGTCGTTATGTGGTTGCCAGCCCACAGGCAAGCTTGGTTACGGTTAATGCATTACCAAGTGAAATAAACCAGTTAAAAGACTTTTTACGTCAAAGCCAAGAAAACCTTCAGCGACAAGTTATTCTTGAGGCTAAAATTGTCGAAATAACCTTAAAAGATGAATACCAACAAGGGGTTAACTGGGAGCGGATTTCTAGAGGGTTAGAAGGTGGGGTGTCGTTTGCAACAACAGCAGGCAGCATAGGTAATTCTATTTCAGCTACTTTAGGAGGGGGCTCCTCGTTAACGATTGAAAAAGGCGACTTTAGTGGCGTAATTAGTTTGCTTGAAACGCAGGGCGACCTGCAAATGCTTTCTAACCCGCGTGTAACTGCAACAAACAATCAAAAAGCCGTGATTAAAGTGGGGCAAGATGAGTACTTTGTTACTAACGTTTCGAGCACAACAGTAACGGGCACTTCAACGACTACGTCACCAGAAATAGATTTAACTCCGTTTTTTTCGGGAATTGCCTTAGATGTCACACCACAAATCGATAAATATGGCTCAGTTATTTTGCACGTTCACCCATCGGTAACTGAAACAGAAGAGCAGCTCAAGGTGATTACATTAGATGATCAGCGTTTTGAGTTGCCGCTTGCACAAAGCAATATTCGTGAATCTGATACGGTGATCCGCGCTCAAAGTGGTGAAATAGTCGTAATTGGTGGGTTAATGCAAACCACCACAGAAGATGAAGAATCGAAAACACCTATTTTGGGCGATGTGCCAATATTAGGTAATTTGTTTAAAAGTATTAGTAAGCGTCAAGAGAAAAAAGAGCTCGTTATTTTAATCAAGCCAACGGTGGTGATGCCCGACATGTGGAAAAAGCAACAAGCTCACAGCCGCGCGCTGTTAAATACATGGTATGAGAACTAACTATGTATTTGAGCTTTTTTAATTTAAGTGAAATGCCTTTCACCTTAACCCCAAACACCGAGTTTTTTTGTGTACTTGAGCCGCACCACGAAGCGATGCAAGTACTTACCACAGCGCTAGAAATGGGGGAGGGATTTATAAAAGTAACAGGAGAAGTAGGGACAGGCAAAACCTTACTATGCAGAAAACTTTTAAATCAAATTGAAGAAGACTACTTTGTGGCTTATTTACCTAATTCTTATTTAAGCCCTGAAGAATTACGTTGGGCTATTGCTGTAGAACTTGGCATGGAGGTAGATAAAAGCCTAGATCAACAATCGTTAAGTCAGCAAATAAACCATTACTTACTAGAGCTGCAAGAAGATAACGAACGGGTTGTACTACTGATAGATGAAGCGCAGTGCCTGAGTTGGGATACTCTTGAAGCGCTTCGGTTATTTACAAACCTAGAAACCGAAACCGAAAAGCTTATTCAGGTGGTGCTATTTGGCCAACCTGAATTAGATGAAAAACTTGCTAATAGTAAAGTGAGGCAACTACGCCAGCGGATCAGCTTTTCCTACTCATTGCGTGCAATGACCGCCGGTGAAGTTATTTATTATATTAATCACCGTTTACAGGTGGCAGGCTTTAATCAGCCACCACTATTTACGAATCGTTTAGGGTTAAAAATAGCGCGTGCGAGTCGAGGAATTCCCCGTTTGGTCAATATTTTATGCCATAAAGTTTTACTGCAGGCATACGGTGAAGGCCTTAATAAAGTAACACCGCGCCATATACATCTTGCCATTGCAGACACCGAAGATTGCAAAAAGCACCATGCTAACCATTACTGGGCTTACAGCTTATTAGCTATTAGTGTTTTTGTTATTGCAATTATGTGGGTATGGAGGCAATGGTTATGAGTGTTATTAATAACATGCTAAAAAATATCGACCAGCGCCAAACTGCACAGCGTAATCAGCAAAGTGGCGGGGTCGCTATTCCCCCTGTACGCGACTACCACGATGTATTATTTAAAGTGCTGAGTGTTTTATTAGCGATTGTACTAATTTTTACAGCCTACCTTTATTTACCTTTTGCACAGGCACCACAAGCGAGTAGCGACACGGCTGAAAAAGCATATGCGGTTAATAATAACAGCCAGCCGATTGAAATTGCCCAAGCTAAAATTACCCCCGTAATTAAGCCCTTAAAACAATTAAGCGAAGAAAACACTGGCGCTAAAGCAGCTCATATTAATGCAGATACGCAAAAAGAGCTGGGGCAGGTACAAAGCAATAACGCATTGCCTGATCAGGCAAAAGACGAAATAATACAGCAACACGCTGCAGACAAAGCCGCGCTACTGAGCAAAAAAGCAAGCCCCACAGAAGCAAACGCTAAAGTAGCCACTAGCACAGAAATAAATGCCCCAGTTGAAGCAAAAAGCAGTGCACCAGTAAAAAGCATTACACAGGCTGAGCAGCCGCCCGCTGAAAATAAATTAGTAAAAACTGCCAGTGTTAAGCAAACCAAAGCCCAGCGTATAGCACTGCAATTAAAGCGTGCTAAACAAGCGTTGGAATTTGCTTTATATGATGATGCGATTAACGATTTAACCGCTATTTTACAAACACAACCTGAGCATATAGAAGCGCGTAATTTACTCGCGGCAACGTATTTTCAGCAACAAGATGTACTTATGGCTCAGCAGTTATTAGTTGCTGGCATAAAAATAAACCCTGAGGTTGTGCAGTGGCGTGTAATGCTCAGTAAAATTTTAATTATGCAACAAGAGTACGAAGGCGTGCTTAAACTGCTTATAGCCGAACTTGAGCCGCAAGCAAACTTGGAGTTTTGGGTATTAAAAGGCACTGCAGCACAAAATGCGCAGCAACATCAAATAGCGCTTGCGAGTTTTACACAGCTTACACAGCTTCAGCCTCAGCAGGCTAAATGGTGGCTGGCGTTAGCTACTTCAAAAGATGCGTTAGGGGAGTTTGCTGATGCAAAGCACCTTTATAAAGTTGCCCTAGATTTAGGCGGTTTAAATGCCGCAATGACGCAACATGCACTACAGCGCTTAGTCGCATTGAAGGAGGCTGTATGAGACCCAGTTTAAAAATGCGTTTAGGGTACTTACTCGTTCATGAGCAAATGATCACCGAAGCACAGCTAAGTGAAGCACTTAATGTGCAAGCTGCGTCAGGGCGAAAGTTAGGGGCTACATTAATTGCGCTTGAGTTTATAAGTGAGCCGCAATTATTGCGCTTTTTAGCCCAACAATTACAAATACCGTTTTTAGATATTTCGCAGCGCAAAATATCTTCAGATGTATCTAAATTACTTTCAGAGGTTTATGCCAGACGCTACCGAGCATTAGTAATAGAAGATAACGGGATTCTGTGTTAGTCGGAATGAGTGACCCCGCTGATTTGAGAGCGTTGGATCAGTTAGCGCCAATGCTAGCCCCTAAGCGAATTGAGCTTGCTGTTGTGCAAGAAAGCCAGCTTATGGCAGCGTTTGATAATGTGTACCGCCGAACAGAAGAGATTACTAACTTTGCTGAAAAGCTACACGAAGAATACGAAGACGTAGAAGAGTTTGACCTTAATTCCTTAGCAGATGAAACCTCTGACGCCACCGTAGTAAAACTACTGCAATCTATATTTGAAGATGCAGTACAAGTACGTGCCTCAGATATCCACATAGAACCCGATGAAAGGCTATTACGCATTCGCCAACGTGTTGATGGTGTATTGCAAGAGCACACATTAAACCAAGTAAAAATAGCCTCTGCTTTAGTACTTAGGCTAAAGCTTATGTCGGGGTTAGATATATCGGAGAAGCGTTTACCGCAAGACGGCCGTTTTAATATAAAAGTGCACGCGCACAGCATTGATGTACGTTTATCGACAATGCCAGTGCAATATGGCGAGTCAGTTGTGATGCGGTTGCTCGACCAATCTGCAGGGCTTTTATCGTTAGATGAAACGGGCATGCCGGTGCATATTTTAAAACGCCTGCGCAGCATTATAAAACGCCCTCATGGCATGGTGTTAGTGACTGGGCCTACCGGTTCAGGAAAAACGACCACCTTGTATGGCGCTTTAAGTGAGCTTAATCAACAAGATAGTAAAATTATTACCGTAGAAGATCCGGTTGAATACCGCATTGGACGGGTAAACCAGGTGCAAATAAACAACAAAATAGGCTTAAGTTTTGCCAGTGTATTAAGAACCACGTTACGCCAAGACCCCGATATTATTATGGTTGGCGAAATGCGTGACCAAGAAACCGTTGATATAGGCCTAAGGGCTGCATTAACAGGCCATTTAGTACTTTCTACCTTACATACCAACGATGCCATATCAAGCGCAATGCGCTTAATTGATATGGGAGCACCCGCTTATCTAGTTGCAAGCTCACTACGCGCTATTATTGCTCAGCGCTTAGTTAGGCGTATTTGCAATGAATGTAAAACACCGTATCACCCAGATAAACAAGAACAAAGCTGGCTTACCTATTTAGGCGAAGATATTAGCAGCACACAGTTTTGGCGAGGCCAAGGCTGCACAGCATGTAGCCATAGCGGCTACAAAGGCAGGGTGGGGATTTTTGAGCTGTTAGAAATGAACGACGCTATGATGGATGCCCTGCGTATTAACGACACGCAGCGTTTTGCCGAAGCGGCTAAAAATAGCGCTAATTTTGCACCGCTTTCTTATATGGCTTTAACGTATGCAAAGCAAGGCATTACCTCGTTAGATGAGGTATTTAAAATGGCTGAATATGTACCTGAAGTGGTAGGTGATGACGATGCAGCTTTATAGTTACAAAGCCAAAGACGCAAAAGGTGCGCTGGTTAAAGGGCGTGTTGAGGCAAAATAATGAGGCCGGTGTTGCCGATAGCTTATTAAAGCGCCAGTACATACCTATTTCAATTTCGTTAGTTGAAACAAAAAACAATATAAAGTTATTCGATAACTTATTTAGCGAAAAAATAACCCTTGATGACATGATCATGTTTTCACGGCAAATGTACTCTTTACTTAAAGCCGGGATCCCCATTATTAGGGCAATGATAGGGCTTGCTGATACCACGCAAAATAAAGAGTTTAAAAGTGTGTTGCTTGAAGTAACACGCCAGCTCGAACAAGGCCGTGAATTATCTAGTGCGTTAGCTATACACAACAAGGTGTTTAGCCGCTTAACTATTTCTATGGTTAAAGTCGGAGAAGGCTCGGGACGATTAGAAGATGCATTTTATCAGCTGGCTATTTACTTTGAAAAAGAGCAAGAGACTCGTAAGCGCATAAAAGCCGCTATGCGTTACCCCACTTTTGTTATTTTGGCGCTTTTAGTTGCGATGATCATATTAAATATTTTTGTGATCCCAACCTTTGCCAGCATGTTCGAAAAGTTTGATGCAGAGCTGCCTTTAATGACCCAGATCCTCATTGGCACCAGTAATTTTTTTGTCAATTATTGGTGGCTGCTAGCGCTAATGTTAGTGGGGGGAGTCGTTGCATGGCGTCGGTATTTAAATACGGCGGCTGGGCGCTTTAAGTGGGATCACCACAAACTCAAAATTCCATTTGTAGGCGATATTTTAAAACGCACCTTACTTGGCCGTTATAGCCAAAGTTTAGCCATGGTGCTGCGCTCGGGCGTCCCAATGACGACAGGGCTGTCGTTAACGGCCCATGCAGTTGATAACAGCTACATGGAAAAAGCCATTATCACCATGCGTCAAGATATCGAAAAAGGCGACAGTTTGTTGCGGGCTTCGCGAAGTAGCCAGCTATTTTCACAGTTGGTACTGCAAATGGTGGCAGTGGGTGAAGAAACCGGTCGCGTAGATGAGTTATTACAAGAAGCGGCTGATTTTTATGAACGAGAAGTCGATTACGATTTACGCAGTTTAACCGCAAAAATAGAGCCCATTTTGACGGTGTTTGTTGCCATTATGGTGCTTATTTTAGCACTCGGTATTTTTATGCCAATGTGGAACATGATGTCGGCTATTAAAGGGTAGCTATTGTGACTAACGGTCGTGTTCGTGCAACAGGTTTTTCGTTATTTGAGCTTGTTTTAGTAGTTGTTTTACTGGCAGTTATTATGGTTTTTGCTATACCTCAATACATAGGCATTAAAAATCAGGCACACAATGCGAGTGTGGATGTGGTTGCTGGTGGGTTTGCCTCTGCGGTGTTGATGGTCAAAGGTCAATGGGAATTATCGGGGCGTCCAAAGGGCGTTAATAATACAACACATATTAATTACGGAGGTGTGATTGTTGGTGTCGATGGAGAGAGAGGCACACCAACGGGTGATAAAACGACTAATACTGATACGCGGGCCAGCGCAATGACTGCACTGCAATGCCAAAAAGTATTAAGTGTAATTTTACAAGATGCGCCTACAAGCACATTAAGTACCGAGGTTTCTATAATAACCAAGGTGAGTTATTTAGTGCGTTATAACACTAAAAACAACCAGTGTATTTATTATTTAACTCATAATTTAAACACCAATAACCTACCTACCGATGGCGCCGTTATGGCTAAAAAAGTAGGGTTTTCGTACTTTCCAACAACTGGCAAAGTGCAAATTTTTAAAAACTAAGTAATTATAAAGAGGCTTACTTATGAAAACGCAGTCATTAAAACAACCAATGAATAAGCAAGCAGGTTTTACGCTTGTCGAACTAATAATTGTAATTGTAATTTTAGGTATTTTAGCGGTGACCGCTGCCCCTCGTTTTTTAAACCTGCAGGGTGATGCTAACGCTTCTACACTCGAAGGTCTACAAGGCTCAATTCGCAGTGGTATGAATATCGTAAATGGTAAATCTATTATCGCAAGTACCCATAAAAAAGATGGTGCTTCGGTTTCTGTAGATAGTGGTGCAGACGTCCCCACAGTTTATGGCTATCCCGCAGCGACAGAAGTAGCTTTTGAAGCTTTTTTAGATGTTGAATTTGCAGCTGATGATACAGCTGATTTTAACCTTGTAGAAACGTCTAATGGTACTAATGGTACTACTGATGCTGGTGCCGTACCAAAAGTTACTATTTACCCAAACAGCTATACTGCAACAGGGGATGCAACTACAGATGACAAATGTCGTATTGAGTACACTCAAGCAACGGCGACTACTGAGCCAGTGAACGTGACGCCGCCTAAAGTTGAGCTTTTTATAGAAGGCTGTTAATTACATAAATGAATAGCAGTAGTAATCAACGATTGCGTGGCTTCACACTGGTTGAATTAATTATTACTTTAGTTATTTTGGGCATACTGTCGGTAACGGCAGTGCCCAAGTTGCTAGGAAGTTCAACAGAGCAAGCATACTCATACAGAGATAGGGTATTAAACGCCCTACGCACAGTACAATTACGCGCGATGCAAAATACTGTAACAAGCAGCTGCCATAAACTGTATATTTCACCTACCTTGGTTGCGGGGCCGGAGCCAGAAACCTGTACTGGCGGCCCAAGTACCAATAATAGCGAGTATTTAGTTGTTGCTATCAATACCGAGCGCAGCGACGTACGATTTAATGCCTTAGATAGCAATGCTAATGTGTTTACGCAAATTAACTTTGACCCACTTGGGCGAGTAGATCAAAATTGCTCAGTACAATGTAAAATTGACCTGGGTCTAGCCGCGGTGTGCATTAGCGGTGAAGGGCTTATTTATGCCTGCCCCTAAAATACAATCAGGTTTTACCTTAATTGAGCTGATTATTGGCATTGTAATGTTTGCTATTGCGCTAAGTATTATTACAGCGCTTATAGCACCTCAAGCAAAACAAAGTGCCAAGCCTATTGTCGCACTCAGGGCCTCAGAGCTTGGGCAAGCATTAATGAACGAAATATTAGCTAAATCATTTGATGAACATAGCGAGCGCACGCCACCATTTAGGCGCTGTTCCGAAACAAGCTTAGGAGCCCAGCCTTGTAGTACTCATTCTGAGCTTGGTGCTGATAGCGGTGAAGCACGGGCTGATTTTAACGATGTTGATGATTATATTGCGCTCACAGGGCAGCCTATTAGTGATAGTTTAGGGAATACATTAGCGCAATATAGCGACTTTTCACTGGCTGTAAACGTGCAATACGACAGCGACCTAAACGAGGCAACCAATAACGATGGCGTTGCCTTTAAACGAATTACCATTGAAGTAACCTCACCCTTGGGGCAAGTGTACGGCTTTAGTGCATATAAAGGTAATTACTAATGAATAGAGCAAAGCAAAAGCGTGGCTTTACCTTAGTTGAGCTATTACTTGTTATGGTAATTATTGGCATTTTAGCCGTAGCGTCATTTTCGTTTATTAGCGCTGGATTTAATATTTACAGCCAAGGTGTGAAACGCCAAGAAGCGGTGGCGCAAAGTCGCTTTGTTTTAACCCGATTAAGTAAAGAGCTTCGCCATGCAACCCCTAACTCACTGCGCTTAAATTGTGATAACGCCAGCAATGGAGCGTGTAGCACGCAGCAATGTTTAGAATTTACGCCGTTTTTATCTGCCACTCACTATACCGATTACTTACCCACTAGCGCCCCTTTTGAGATTACCGCCGTGAATTTTGCGCTTAATAATTTAACTGAGCCACAAATAAACGATTGGGCAAGTATTTATCCATTAAATAGCAGCGATATATACGATGAAAGTCAAAATAAGCGCCTACAAGTTAGCGGCTACAGCGCCGTTACAAGTGAGCTAGATACATGGCAATTTAGCAAAGCATTTGCTCAAGAGTCACCGAGTAAGCGCCTTTATTTATTAGATCAGCCAATTAGCTTTTGTGTAGAAGGTAATTCACTGTACCGCTATAGCAACTACGGCTTTACTACAAACCAATTAAACGCCGCCAGCTTACAGGTTAGCTCGGGCGTTAAACGCGATTTAATGAGTAATTATATTGCCAATAACTTAACGAGCAGAGCCTTTTTTACGTTAAGTGAGATTTCGCTACAGCGCAGCGCGGTTGTTAATGTGTTTGCGCAAATGGGGTTTAACGACACCGAACAAATAAGTATTAGCCATGAGGTGCATGTGCCTAATGTCCCCTAATATAAAAAACATCAGTTTTGCTAAAAAGCAGCAGGGTAATTTGCTCATAATTACGTTGGTGATCATTGTCACTTTGCTGGCACTAGGGCTGGCGCTTTCTAAAGTGTTATCGGGTGCGGCGCAGCAAAATACCATTGAGTATTACGGCGCGCGCTTACATGGCAGCCCAAAGCGGATTAGAAACCGGCTTAAGCGAAATTTTTGCACTAAGTAGCACTGCGCAAACATGCAGTGCAGTAACCACCAGTACGAGTTTTAGCACCCTCTATCTAGCCAATTGTAAAGTTGAACTGAGCTGTAGTGAATACATAGCCTTACCCGATAGCAGCACCCGCTCTGGCACCGTTAATATTTACTACTTACAAAGCTCTGCAACGTGCGCCGCCAATGATTGTGCTGCCGGTGCAGCATGTCAAAAGGAATATTGGCAAACCCAACGTACTCTAAGTGTGGAGGCTAAAACATTACCATGAGCAAATATACCCTCTGTATTTTATGTTTAATAAGTTTGCTACTAAGCCGATGCGCTATGGCTGTACCGCCTAAAATTGAAGGGCGATTTATAGAGCTACAAGACACGTACACTTCACCCATATGGACAAAAATAAATTTTCAGCAGCAATACATAACCCCTCCTGCGGTATTTATGTTGTCCACTAATCAAGGCGGTAACCCCGCTATAGTGAGAATACGCAATGTAACAACCACAGGGTTTGAAGCATTGCCACTTGAGCCCTCAGGAGAAGATGGTGAGCATATAACCATGGGCGCGCACTATTTAGCGGTAGAATATGGAGTGCATGAATTTCCTGATGGGGCCATTATGGAAGTCGGGAACACCGACTTACGCCTTGAGCTACAATACGGTGATAAGTCGGGGTTTGCCCCCATCACACCTAAAGGTTACAAATCACTGACTTTTAATAAACCATTTGCCTTAAGGCCTAACTTTTTCCATTCGTTACAAACACTAAATAGTTTAGATAGTAACCCGCCGTCTCAAGCGCTTGTGCCTTTTTTAACCGTTGCAGTGCAAAGTGGTTCTTTATCTACAAGCGGGGTAAATATAGCGTTAGAGGCCTCAGAAACCGCATTAGGTGTTATTCAAACTGAAACGGTGGCCTACATGGCCGTAGAGCCTGGCAGTAATCGCACCTTTACCGATGACAATGGGGTAGAAGTGTCCTGAGAGACCTTTTTTACAGGGTTCGAAGTTGATGGTTGGAATGATGGATGTAACTACTTTAATTTTAACAATAACTTTAGTGAAGCACCGCTGGTGGTGGCAAGTAAAAATTCCCGACTTGAAGAAGACGGTGGGTGGCTGCGCAGCTGTAATTTAAGAGCGGATCGGTTAGGGCTGGTGGTTGATGAAGACCGTGATGGCGACAGAGAGCGTAACCACGTAAAAGAAGAAGTCTCTATATTGGCCATGACCAGTACGTTTGTATTTAATGGCGATATTTTAGATTGCGATACTTTATTTCCTGGCGCTATTTCTACCTACAATGATGGACAAGTACAGCTTGTTCAAGGTGTGGAAATAACCGATAGCAATGCACAATTTATTACCACCACTAATTTAATATCAACTGCACTCACCAACCCACCTTTGTGTAATGGCCAAGGCTGTGTAGCCACTGGGTATAACTCCCTTGAGCCAAATCAAGCTGCGCAAGTACCCACGGTCACAAACGATGGAAGCTCCACCGGAGATGTGCCTGTATCGTTAGCTGGCGATTATTTTTATGACGAACTAGCACTTAACTTATTGGAAGATGAGTATAAGGTAACAGCGCCCACCCGTATTTTTTTAAAAGATACATCGTCGCTAATTTCTAGCGCATTTTTGAACATAGGCAAAACGAATATTGCGGTTGAGGAAGGAGCGTATTTAGCTATATACGTCGATGGTGATGTTGCCATTGCGGCCGATGCAAATATTGCTGCATACATTGTCGCAACGGGGGAGGTAAGAATTGCTCAAAATGTCACATACCAGGGCTCTATAACCGCTGCAACACAAGTAATAACCGAGGGCAGCTCTACGTTTGATGCGTTAACAGTGCCAGAGAGTATTCCTGGATTTTGCGGTATTTTTACGCCGGTTTTGCTTGATCACTACCGCATATCATTAAGTGATAACCAAGGCTTAACCTGCCAAGCAAAAGAAATGACATTAACCGCCTGTGCAAACGATGCATGTGATTTACTGTACGATGAGCCCTCCGCACTTGACCTGTCTCCAGATAACAGTGGCCAGCAAAGCTGGGTAAACGGTGAAAATATTACCTTTACAGGCTCTGCCACCGTAGCGCTTGCAAAGCGTACCACAGGCACCGTTACACTTGGTTATAATACCGCCGACCCATCTGCACCGCTGCGTTGTTATATTAATGGTAATAACGTAGGGCTGGGAGGGTGCAAAGTGGTTTTTTCTGATGCAGGGTTTATTTTTAATAACGACACAGCCAATAAAGCGAGTATCCCCACTCAATTATCTGGTAAACCCTCTAGCGAAGGTTTTAATGCCGCCGAGCTATCCATTCAAGCGGTTAAAACAAATACCACAACAGGCGTATGCGAAGCCGCATTCCCTGCCGGTGGTCAAGTTGATTTAGATTTAGCTTATACCTGCAGTACCGGCGCTGCGTGTTCAGATCCAATACAACTTAGTAATAATGCGAATACTTGTAGCGTGCAGCAAGCATATCAAACTTTTTCGCTCACCTTTGATCAAGACTCAAAAGCCCCTATTGCTATTAACTACCCTGATGCCGCTAAATTAAGTTTAAATGCACGGGCAACAATTGTATTAGACCCAGTAACTAATTTATCAGTAAGCTTAACCGGCAGCTCTAACGAATATGTAGTTAAGCCCTTTGGATTAGCGATGCAAGTTGCAAGTGACGGCTATGCCCAAACAGCAAACGATAGTTTATTTAGATTAACAGGTGAGTCATTTGATTTAAAAATGAATGCAGTACAGTGGCGCGCAGGGCAAGACAATAACAACGATGGGATACCTGATAACTATAGCGCTATTCATAGTAATCCCATTGCAAAACACTTCATTAGCGAGTCTCCTTTAGTAACACATAGCTTAGTATTACCCAGCTCTGGTAATGAGGGGCAAATTGAAGCGCTAAGTACCCTTGCCTTTACAGATACGGGAAGCTTGAGTGAATCCATATCGCAGTACGCTTATGACCAAGTGGGTATTATAAACGTATTTGCGGGTTTACAAGATGGCGATTATTTTGGTGTGGGCGATGTAAAAGGGCAGCTAAACAACGTAGGGCGGTTTGCTCCATCACACTATCAAGTATTAGGTGTTCAAGCTGCTGCGCAATGTACACAGTTAGGCAGTAATTTAACCTATTTAGATCAGCCATTTGAGCTTGGTTTTACGGTACAAGCGCTTAATCATAACAACCAGCTAATGGCTAATTACAAACAAGGCTTTGAAAAAGCCCAAGTACAAATAAATGCCGAAAACAATCAAGCTGGTAATTATGTACCAGCAACAACGTTAACCAGCAGGTTAGCCAATATAAGCAGTAATAGTTGGAGCACCCTAGCCGATGGACAGTGGCAAATGAGCGACAGCACTGCCATGTTAACGCGCTTGGCTATAAATAATCCCGACGGCCCATTTACTATGGTTAATCTTATGGCCACCGTCACTAATACAGAAGGCGCTACGTTAATTGATGCTAACGATGAGCCGAGTACGCAAGCAAGCTGCAGCACTGATTGCAATAGTGTGCGTTTAAATGATGTGCCAATAGACTTTCGCTTTGGACGCACAGTGCTAGGCAACAATGCCGGCTCAGATTTAGACTCATTACGTGTGCCTATGGAGGCTCAGTACTTTAATGGAACAGGCTTTGTATTAAATACCGAAGATAACTGCAGTGTATTTGAGCATCCGCAGTTATCCCAAATATCGCCATCAACGCCAATATTAAGCTATGAGTATGGTGCAGGTGCAGCGGGTTCATTAGAAGCAGGCAGCTACCCTACAAACAATGCTATTTATGCAACACCAAATGGCAGTGGTACATTTACATTAGAATATGAAACAGAAAATTGGTTAAAGTGGGATTGGCTTGGTGATAATTCACAGCAAGATCCCCATGCTATTTTGCAATTTGGTCGCTTTAGAGGAAATGATCGGGTTATTTACTGGCGTGAAACAAGAGAATAGTTGTAAACTAAGATAATAATTGAACAAAGCTTGTGTTTTGTGCTTCAAGTACATAGCATAAGGCATTGGGTGTATTGATTTTTGATGGTTGAAAAATGTTCAGCTTTCAAAAGTGAGTACACTCTAATAAACAATAATAACGACCAAATAATTGCCGCTTTTTGGGACTGGAATATATGCGAATTGCTCCTTTATCTCTGTTAATTTCCGCTAGTTTGTTAGCTAGTAGTGCATTTGCACAAGACACAGCAACAGTAACCGGAATTGAATCAGAGATTAGTATTAAACAAACAGAATACGATAACTCGACACAAATACTTGAAAAACACTTAAAAGAAGAAAGTCAGTTACAAAACCAACTTGAACTACTTCGTTCTCGCTCTACAGAGCTTGATAAAGAGAAAAACCAAGCACTTGATGCGATGAACGAAATGTATCGCCGCTTAATTGACGATCCTACGCTTGATATTAGTGCTGCCCAATCGCGCTATCAAAAAGCCGTGGTTGATCATAAGCAAAATAAAGACGACATCTCAATGCAGTTGGCGGCAATTGCATCTCATCGTAAAGATATAGAGCAAATTCGTGTTGCAAAACATACGCTTTTAAACACCTTAGAAAGCTTAAAAGAGCAATTAACTACAGCCCGAGTAGAGCGTTTACGTAATGAGTTTACCCGCGAAGGTACACTTGAAGTAAACCACACAATTAACTGTAAGCGTACCGAAACGCTCGCAGCTTGTGAGCAACGCGGCCAGCAAATGGGTTTACAAAAAGCCACTAAGCGCTTTGTTGATCAAATATTTGCTAATTTAACAGAAGAGCGAATTGTTGAACCAAAACGCAACATGGCAGGCGCACAAGTACAAATTTTAAGTAGCCATGTAGTTAACAGTGCATTTAGTGGACAAGGCAATTACAACGTTAACTTAAGCGTAACCATGCGCGGCGAAGTAAACAGCAGCCGCCTATGTAACTTATTAAACGTAGATAACCGTTATTGTTCTGAATATGGCTCGCCACTCGCGACAGCTTATCAGCCTGGTTACGGTACAACCTACTCTGATAGTCAGTTAACATTCAGCAACGCCGCGGATAATACCGACACTGTGTCTGTATCGCGAATGAACAATCAGCCAGTGCGCGATTATTCAGTGAAAGCTGCACCTACAAAAAAAAACTATCCATCAATTATAAATAAAGAGAAAAATCAGCAAGTTGAGTTGACTTTACGTTCAAATGTTTACGATGATGAAGTGTTTATTGATGGGGTGAGCTTTGGCTCTACGCGTTTAGTTACGCGTTTACCGCGTGGTGTGCATAACGTAGAAATACGTAAATTAGGTTATAAGCCTTACAAAGTAAGAGTTGATTTAACTAAAGCACAGACTATTCATGCTAATTTAGTAAAAAAGTCTGAGTCGATTGCTGCACCGGCTTACACTCGCGAGCAACCAAAACCTGTAAGTCGTACAGCAAGCACTAATCGCTCTGCTGATGTACAAAATAATGTTGTAGTTGTGCCCGCTGGTAAATTTAAGATGGGTGATATTAACGGCAATGGTTTAGCAAATGAACGCCCGGTTATTGAAAAAGTGATAGCCAGCTCATTTGCTATGCAAACCAAAGAGGTTACCGTAGGTGCCTATGAAGCGTTTGTAGCAAGTACTGGGTATAAAACACAAGCAGAGCAAAGCAAAGGGTGTGCTTATTATTTAAATGGCGAACCCGTATGGGAAGCTAATTTAAACTGGCGTAACCCAGGTTTTGAGCAAAGCAGCGATTTTCCTGCTGTGTGTTTAACATTTAACGACGCGAAAGCGTACGCCGAATGGCTCTCTGGCGAAACTGGGCAGCAGTACCGTTTACCTAATGAAGTTGAATGGGAATACGCCGCTCGCGCAGGTACAGAAACAGAATACCCTTGGGGTAACGAAATAGGTAAAAATTTAGCTAACTGTGGTTGGTGTGGTAGCGAATGGTCAAACAAACGTGCAGCACCGGTGGGTTCTTTTTCTCCTAACGCATTTGGATTATACGACACCGTAGGCAATGTGTGGGAATGGACAGCTAAAGAGTCAGGCGAATCTGATGTTGCAGTAAGAGGCGGAGCGTGGAACTTTGCACCAAGCCTTGCACGTGCTTCAACACGATTAATTTTAGCGCCAGATTTTAGATCTAACTACATTGGCTTTCGCTTAGTCCGCGAACGATAGCATTTAACCAAGGAAGCCTAGCTTCCTTTTTTCACAAATTAACAAAGGTAGTTGCGCTTTATATTGCTCATCTAATTAGGCATGTTAAAGTGAGTGCAGCTAACATAAGAACGTATTTCAAAGGTCATCCAGCCTCATGTTTAAAAAACTCCGTGGTATTTTTTCAAACGATCTATCGATCGACTTGGGTACAGCCAATACCCTTATCTATGTAAAAGAAGAAGGTATTGTACTTAACGAACCTTCAGTTGTAGCTATTCGTCAAGAACGCGCTGGTGGACCTAAAAGTGTTGCTTCTGTGGGTACAGAAGCAAAACAAATGCTAGGGCGTACACCGGGTAATATTAAAGCGATTCGCCCAATGAAAGATGGCGTAATAGCCGACTTTTATGTAACCGAAAAAATGTTACAACACTTTATAAAACAAGTGCACAACAATAACTTTATGCGCCCAAGCCCGCGTGTACTTATTTGTGTACCGTGTGGTGCAACCCAAGTAGAAAAGCGTGCAATCCGCGAATCAGCAATGGGTGCCGGCGCGCGCGAAGTGTACCTAATTGAAGAGCCAATGGCCGCAGCAATTGGTGCTGGGCTACCAGTATCAGAAGCAACTGGTTCTATGGTTGTTGATATTGGTGGTGGTACTACCGAAGTTGCTATTATTTCACTAAACGGTGTTGTTTACTCATCGTCTGTGCGTATTGGTGGCGATAAATTTGATGAAGCCATTATTAATTATGTACGCCGTAACTTTGGTAGCCTAATTGGTGAAGCAACGGCTGAAAATATTAAACATCAAATAGGCTCTGCTTTTAAAACTGACGAACCAATTGAAATTGAAGTACGCGGTCGTAACTTAGCCGAAGGTGTTCCTCGCTCATTTACACTTAACTCGCACGAAATTTTAGAAGCACTCCAAGAGCCGCTAATGGGCATTGTAAGTGCCGTAATGGTTGCACTTGAGCAGTCTCCACCTGAGCTTGCATCAGATATTTCAGCTCACGGTATGGTTCTGACTGGCGGTGGTGCGCTATTAAAAGATTTAGATCGTTTATTAATGGAAGAAACAGGCATTCCTGTGGTTGTTGCCGATGATCCACTTACGTGTGTAGCACGTGGCGGCGGTAAAGCCCTTGAAATGATTGATGTTCATGGTGGTGACGTTTTTAGTTACGATTAATGAAATTACTGTTTGGACAAACCATCTCTTTGCAACTGCGACTTTTTGTCGCAGTGCTTTTGAGCATAGTGCTCATTGCGGGCGATAAGTTTACACAAGGCGGCACGGTTGTACGTACAAGCCTTAATACACTTGTCAGCCCATTAATTTACGTTGCCAACCTACCTTACGAAATATTTAGCTTAGGTGCTAAAAGCCTGCATACCCGCGATCAGTTACTGAGTGAAAACGAAGCGCTGAAAAAAAAGCAAATGCTACAAAGCGAGCAATTGCAGCAATACCAATTTTTAGCCCGCGAAAACCAAAAGCTACGTGCTTTACTTGGCTCATCAGCTAAGCAATCTAATCGTAAAAAAATAGCCCAAGTACTTTCTGTACATTCAAACCCTTATAGTCATCAAGTGGTTATTAACCGCGGTACCACCGACGGCCTAAGCGAAGGCCAAGCCGTAATTGATGAAATGGGGGCTGTTGGTCAATTAACAAAAGTAGGCTCTACCACTTCACGCGTGCTACTAATGACCGACACAACCCATGCTACGCCGGTACGCATACTACGAAACGACGTACGCACGGTAGTCGAAGGCATAGGTAAAATTAACGTTGTTAAGCTTTCGCATGTACCTCATAGCCTTGATGTGCGCATTGGCGATGTACTCGTGACCTCGGGGCTTGGGGGGACGTTTCCTGAAGGTTATCCGGTGGCCGTTGTCACCGAAATAAACCGCGATGAAGGGCGCCCATTTGCTCAAGTATTTGCAGAGCCTATTGCACAGCTAGACCGTATTCGTTTGTTGGTTATTTTATGGCGCAATCAACAGGAGCAAATCAGCGATGATTAATCGTTATTCATTGTTAATTGCCCTAAGCATCTTTTTTGCTTTAATTATGGCATTAATGCCACTGCCTTTTTCGTTTGAGCCCTTCAGACCTGATTGGGTGTTACTGGTATTAATGTACTGGTCGCTGGCAGTGCCGCATAGATTAAATATTGGTACCGCGTGGGTTGTTGGCCTACTCATGGACTTAGCCTTAGGCTCGCCATTAGGAGTTAACTCACTCACGTATTCTATTTGTATATTTGTGACCGCAAGTAACTTTCAAAAAATACGTAACTTTTCGCTTTGGCAGCAAAGCTTATTAGTGGGCTTATTTTTAACCTTGTATCACCTAATGCAATTTTGGTTAAATCACTTTTTATTAGGTGTTTATTTTAATCCACAATACCTGTGGCCAGTGGCGACCGGTATGGTCAGCTGGTTTTGGGTCTTTTTACTTCTTCGCAAATACCGTAGACATTTTAGGATCAGGTAATGACAACCGCAGTATATTTGGCATCAGCCTCCCCGCGACGTAAAGAGTTGTTGAGTCAGTTAGGCATTGAGTTTGAACAATTTAGTGTAGATGCAGACGAAACCCCACTTGCAAACGAGCAGCCTCATGCATTGGTTGAGCGCTTAGCCCGCTTAAAAGCGCAAACAGGCGTAGCGCTTGGTTACACAGACCGCCCAGTGCTTGGTAGCGATACTGTGGTTGTTATTGATAACGAATCGTTGGGTAAACCACGCGATAAAAACGATTTCATAACAACACTTAAACGTTTATCTGGTAATACACATCAAGTACTTACTGCCGTTGCTTTTGCTACACAAACAGATGTACTAAGTTGTGTAGTGAGTACATCTGTGACCTTTAAAACCCTCAGCGATGAAGAAATAAATAGCTATTGGGAGTCAAACGAGCCACAAGATAAAGCCGGTGGTTATGGCATTCAAGGTTTAGGTGGTCGCTTTGTTACACACATTGCGGGTAGCTATTTTGCTGTTGTAGGCTTACCTTTATACGAGACCGAACAATTATTACAAGCATTCTTAAGAAGGTAACATGAGTACAGAATTACTAATAAATGTCACGCCAAGTGAAAGCCGTGTTGCCCTAATCGAAAACGGTGTATTACAAGAAATTCAACTAGAGCGTATAGGCAACCTAGGTATTGTAGGCAATATTTACTTAGGAAAAATAAGCCGCGTACTGCCAGGCATGCAAGCTGCTTTTGTTGATATAGGCCTAGAAAAAGCCGCTTTTTTACATGCATCAGACATAGTCAATAGCGCCTCAATAGTTGAGGGTGTAGACGACGAGCCGATTAAAAAAGTACAAGACATACGTGAGCTAGTACGCCAAGGCCAGTACATTATGGTGCAAGTGGTTAAAGACCCACTAGGCACTAAAGGAGCAAGGCTTACTACCGATATCACTATCCCTTCGCGCTATTTAGTGTTTATGCCAGACGCTACGCATGTAGGTGTTAGTCAGCGTATTGAAACCGAAGAAGAGCGTGCGCGACTTAAAAAAATAGTGGCAGAATACGGCGACGATAATGGCAGTTTTATTGTTCGTACAGCGGCAGAGGGCGCCAGTGAAGCGGAGCTAAGACACGATGCTGAATTTTTACGAAAACTATGGCAAAAAATTGTATCACGTCGTAAAAAAACCAATAAAGCCAGTATATTACACGAAGACTTAACGCTTGCATTTAGAACCCTGCGCGACTACGTAGGTGAAGATATGGAGCGCATTAGGGTTGACTCTAAGCTAACCTATCAAGAGCTAAAGCTGTTTACTGAAGAGTTTGTGCCTTTGCTTTCGCAAGCACTTGAGTATTACCCAGGTGAGCGCCCAATTTTTGACTTATTTGACGTTGAAACCGAAATTCAAAAAGCATTGCATCGTAAAGTCACGCTTAAGTCGGGCGGCTATTTAATTATCGACCAAACCGAAGCGATGACCACAGTTGATGTGAATACAGGTGCGTTTGTAGGGCATCGTAATTTAGAAGAAACCATTTTTAATACCAATGTGGAAGCCACATCAGCCATTGCTAGGCAGCTACGCCTGCGTAACCTAGGCGGTATTATTATTATCGATTTTATCGATATGATCAGCGAAGATCATAAACGCAGAGTATTACATTCTCTAGAGTCAGCACTATCTAAAGACCGTGCAAAAGCCAACATAAACGGCTTAAGCGCATTAGGCTTAGTAGAAATGACCCGTAAGCGCACCCGCGAAAGCCTTGAGCATATTTTGTGTGATGTGTGTCCGGCTTGCTCTGGACGTGGCTCACAAAAAACAGTCGAAACCGTATGCTATGAAATACTGCGCGAAATAGTGCGCGTTAATCGTGCCTACGATGCCGATAAATTCATGGTGTATGCGGCGCCTGCAGTAAGTGAAGCCTTACTCAATGATGAGTATCATAACCTTGCCGAACTTGAACTATTTATTGGTAAGCAGGTCAATATTCAAACAGAGAGCCTATACAGCCAAGAGCAGTTTGATGTGGTAATGATGTAATGAAAACGAAAGCGGTCTGTTTTTTTTGTTTTAGAAAGTTATGGCAAACCTGCGCCATAATTTTAGTATTACTGGCCGTGATTGTTTCTATTTTAAAGTACACCTTACCTTATGCAAACGACTACAAAGGCGATATAGAAACCTACCTGCACGATAAATTTGCCATTAGTCTTTCTATAGGCGCAATCTCTGCCAGTTGGCATGGCGCCGGCCCTGCCTTGGTATTAGAAGAGCTCTCCTTTAAGGATAACGAAACTGCGCCTATATCGCTCACTATTGCCAAAACAAGCTTAGAACTTAACCTATGGGAGAGCATTAAAGCCTTTCAGTTAAAGTCTAATTACTTTGTTATTAATGGCTTTCATACCAGTGTAAATATTCAAAATTTATTTAATAACACTAATAACGATGATGTTTCGTTTGAACAAAAAGAGCTAATTGAAGAGCTATTTTTAGGAGATGCAGGGCATTTTGCTATTGAAAATTCGAGTATTAATTTCATTTTAGAAGACGGTAGAGAGCGCAAGCTATTACTCGAAAACATAGTATGGCAAAACCAAGATGAACAACATTTAGGAAGCGGCAGCCTCGCCTTGCCCGGCATTAGTGTGGGTAGCTTTGACGCACGTATCGCGCTTAGTGGCAAAACTATAGAGCAAATTGCGGGTGATATTTACGTTCAAGCAAATAGCGTAGATGTGTCTAATTGGTTGGCGCAATATATTAATACTGAAAAACAACAGCTTTACACCGACATAAACTTAAAGTCTTGGCTTAAGCTCGAAAATGGTTTTATCAGCGATGTAAAAATGCAGTGGTTACCTAGCTTTGTGCACTGGCAAAACAACCAACAAGCTAAACAAGTAAGCTTAAGCGAAGGGGGGGTTCATTTATTTCCTGAGGCAAACGCTTGGCACTTAAAAAGCACGGGCCTAACATTTAGTAATAACGACACAACCTGGCCAAGTCTAGAATTTGAGGCAAACTTAGGTAAGCAAAATAAAGTGTGGCTGCAGCAGGTTGATCTTTCTTTACTGAGTAACTTGGCGTCGTTAACTAATTTTGAAGCATTACAGCCACTTTTAAACCGCAAACCAAGTGGTTTTATCGATCAAGCCTACCTAGAACTTAATCCAGATGAGCAATGGCAGTTATGGTTTTCAGCTAATAATATTGGCTGGCAAGAAGTGTCTGGTATTCCTGCAGCGCAGGCGCTTAGAGTCTCGGGGCTTATAAATCAGCAGCGCGGGCGAGTGCAGCTATTTGGCGAAAACGGGACTTTAATAACCGGCGACAGCTTCAGTAAAAATATTGATTACAACCAAATTAATATCGATCTGGATTTAGCAAAAACAGATAATTACTGGAATGTAAGCAGTAATAATATTTGGTTTGATAATAACGAAGTTACCTTAGCGGCTGAGTTAAATGTAAGCCTTAGCGACCATCCTCGCTTAGATCTATACGCAGAAGCCTATGCAGAGGATGCCACAGTAGCTGGGCACTACTTTCCGTTAAAGGCAATGAGCCCTCAACTTGTAAGCTACTTAAACGGTGCAATAAAAGGGGGCGAAGTAGCTAAGGCGCAAGTATTATTTGCAGGTCCGCTTTCGGGTTTTCCTTTCACCGATGGCAGCGGCCAATTTGATGTACTCGCGCAAATAGATAATGCAACGTACGCGTTTGACCCCAATTGGCCGGCAGTAACTAACGCCAATGTGCAGCTGCATTTTGCCAACGAGCGAATGGATATTTATAGCCAGCAAGGCCAGTTAGTTAATTTAGAAGTAGGCGATAGCGTGCAAGTGAGTATTGCCGATTTAATGCACGCTGATGAACTCATTGTACAAATAGATAAACGCGCGCAAATGGAAAAACTGCATGACTTTTTTGCAGCCACCCCGATTGCAAACCCACTGGCCAATATTTTTGAAGTGGTGCAAGGTAAAGGTCAAGCCGATGCAAGCGTAACTCTTTTAATTGGCTCTAAATTTAAAGGTGGAGCCAGTGTCAGCGGCAAAGTAAAACTAAACGATTTGCCTGTTTATATTGCGGCCCCAGGCATTGCGCTTGAAAAACTAAGCGGCGAGCTCAGCTTTGAAAACGATACAATTAGCATGCAAAACGCCAGCGCTACATGGTTGGGTATGCCGCTTAGCATTAACTATAATAGTGCAAGCGAAGCACAGCAGTACACCGCTAATATTGATATAACGGCGTTACTAAATGCAGATACACTAATAACCCAGGCGCAAGGTGTACTGAAAGGGTACCTGAGTGGGCAAAGTGAAGTTGATATAGGCCTTGCACTTAATTTTACTGAGCAAGGATTTAATTACCGCGCTCAGGTAAGCTCAGAGCTACTAGGGTTAACGAGCACGCTACCAGCGCCCTATGGCAAAACAAGTGAACAGGTTTGGCCGTTAACGGGCATAGTGCAAGGCGATGATATTTCAAATCTTATTACGGCTAATGCTAATCAGCAGCTATATTTTAATGCGATTTTAGAAAACGGTCAGCCGCAATTTAGTAATATGCATATTGTTCTTGGTGAGCAAGATTTAGGGCTAAATCAAAAAGATTTAAGCGTTAATATTAACCTTGAACAAACGCAACTAGAAGCATGGTTTGAATTAATAGACCAAATAATTAAAGCCGCTCAAGCTAAGCCAGACCAGCAGTCTGAGGGTATTATGCCGCCATTAAATGAAGTGGTTGCGCATATTGACAAGGTTAATGCTAGCGACATTATTTTTAACGATTTTGAAATGCGCTTAGCGCCCCAGCAAAACGACTTATATTTAAAGCTTAATGCCAAAGAGCTGCGTGCTGACGTGTTTATTCCCAACTCTCAGCCAAGCCAGCCGATACGTATAAATAGCGATTACTTAAGACTTAACTTTGCACCTAAAGTAGAAGAAGATCTTGAGATCACCGATGTACTGCCAGAGCAAAACCTAGCGTGGCTTAACACAGTACCTGCCATTGAATTTGAATGTGCAGATTGTAAAGTGGCAAGTTATCAGCTTGATAAAGTGAGCGCTTCGCTGGTCGGTGAAGGCGACAAGCTCACTATTTCTGAGCTTGTGGTTGATAAGGGCGACCATATTTTACGTACCAAAGGGCAATGGCAAGGTGGCTTTACGCAATTTAATGGTGAACTTAAAAGTGACGATATAGGCGCGCTATTTGATGAATTTGATATCACCACCGCAATAAAAGACTCAAAAGCCGATATTAACTACAACCTTGCTTGGCAAGGCGCCCCGTATAACTTTGATATACCAAGTTTGGGCGGTGAAGTTAAGTGGGATTTAGGCGAAGGCCACATTGCTGAAATAAGTGATGGTGGGGCACGTGTGTTTTCGTTACTTAGCCTTGACTCGCTAGTGCGTAAATTAAAACTCGATTTTAGAGATGTATTTTCAAAAGGCTTTTTTTACAACAGCTTAAAAGGCTCTATGCAGCTAGATAAAGGTATAGCCTACACAAAAGATACCAAAATGGATGGCGTGCCAGCCGATTTAACGATTAACGGCTATGCTAATTTAAACACCCTTGAAATAGATTACGATTTAGCAGTGGCACCGCAAGTAACATCTAGTATTCCGGTTATTGTGGCTTGGATGGTTAATCCCGTCACAGGGCTTGCCGCTTTAGCGCTTGATAAGGTTATTCACTCAGCAAGGGTGATCTCCGAAATTAACTTTAAAGTAACCGGCAAAATGAATGACCCTGTGGTACAAGAGCTTGAGCGTAAAAGTAAAGAAGTTACCTTACCGCAAGCTGCACAAAATCAGCCGCAAGCGGCCAGTACTCTCACACTTAAAGATGCCGCGGTAACAGCAACACAATGAGTACGCTAAACGCTAATATAATTGCTTTGCAAATGTGCTCAGGCACCAACCCCGACGAAAACATGGCAACCCTTGGCGAGGCGTTAAATAAACTCCCCGCAGCCAGGCCAATGCTTGTATGTTTACCCGAGGCGTTTTTAGTATTTAGTAAAAGTGGCCATGATACGCTAGCGGTTGCTAAACGTATTACACACTATAAGCAGCAATTAAGTGCATTGTGTAAAAAGCATAATATTTGGTTAAATGCGGGCACTATCCCTGAGCCACACAAAAATAATAAATACTTTGCGGCCTCGCACTTATTTAATAGCCAAGGTGAATGCGTAGCCACGTACAATAAAATGCATTTATTTGATGTTGATGTGGCCGATAAAACCGCCAGCTATCGAGAGTCAGACTTTACTCAAGCAGGCGATGATGTGGTGGTTGTTGCTACACCGTTTGGTAAAATTGGCTTAACAGTATGTTATGATTTGCGCTTTAGCGGATTATTTAGCGCACTTACGCGCCAAGGGGCTGAAATAATTTTAGTGCCCAGTGCTTTTACAGTCCCTACAGGGCAAGTACATTGGCAACCCTTATTAAAAGCACGCGCAATAGAAACGCAGTGTTACGTTATTGCAGCTGCGCAGTATGGAACACATCAAAATGGCCGCCAAACATACGGCCACAGTATTATTATTTCACCATGGGGCGAGCAAATAGCAACGCTTGAAAGTGGGGTAGGGTTTATAAGCGGTTACGCCGACCTAAACCAGTTAAATAAAATTAGAAGAGATATGCCCGTGCAATCTCATCAACGATTTAGAGAGCATTTATTATGAATTCGGTTGAACAGCATTTATTACACGACAGCCAGCTAAATCGAGAAGAACTCGAAAAAACGCTTGGGTATATTCATCAGCACAAAGTGGATTACGCCGATTTATACTTTCAATCAAGCCATCATGAGTCATGGGTGCTTGAAGACGGCTTAGTAAAAGAAGGCTCGTACAATGTTGAGCGCGGAGTAGGTGTGCGTGCCGTTTGTGGTGAAAAAACAGGATTTTCTTACTCTGATGCCATTAACCTTGAAGCGTTAAACAAAGCCGCAACGGCAGCTCGTAGCATTGCCGATGCAGGCGAAGATAAAACCATTAAAGTATTTAGCGATGTGAAAGCAAAAGAGCAATTTGCCCCGCATCAGCCAATATCAAGCATGAGTGACAGCGATAAAGTGAGTTTATTGCGTGAGCTTGAAAACTACATACGCGAACTCGCCCCTGATGCTGAGCAAGTAATTAGTTCAATGTCGGCTGTATACGAAGAAGTGTTAATTGCTGCCAGCGATGGCACGTTTGCTACCGATATACGCCCGCTTATTCGTTTAAACTGCTCCGTTTTACTTGAAAAAAATGGCCGCCGTGAGCGCGGTGGTGCAGGGGGCGGCGCACGCTTAGATTATGGTTACTTTAAAGAACTAGTTGAAGGCAAGCCACGTTGGATGGGCTTTGCCGAAGAAGCTGTACGCCAAGCTAAAGTAAACTTAGAGGCAATTGATGCACCAGCTGGCACAATGGAAGTTGTGTTAGGCAATGGCTGGCCTGGCGTGTTGCTACACGAAGCGGTAGGCCATGGCCTTGAAGGCGACTTTAACCGTAAAGGAGCTTCGGCATTTAGCGGTAAAGTGGGGCAAAAAGTAGCGTCTGAGCTGTGTACAGTCGTTGATGATGGCACCATAGCCGATCGCCGTGGTTCACTTAACGTTGACGATGAAGGCACACCTGCAGCTTATAACGTACTTATCGAAAACGGTATTTTAAAAGGTTACATGCAAGATAAGCTCAATGCGCGTTTAATGGGTGTAAACCCAACGGGTAATGCACGTCGTGAGTCGTATGCGCATTTACCTATGCCGCGTATGACCAACACCTACATGTTAGGGGGCGAGCATAGCCAAGTCGATATTATAAGCTCAGTTAAAAAAGGGGTATTTGCACCAAACTTTGGTGGCGGCCAAGTAGATATTACTTCAGGTAAGTTTGTATTTAGCGCATCAGAGGCGTATTTAATTGAAAACGGTAAAATTACCCAGCCAATTAAAGGTGCAACACTGATTGGCAATGGCCCAGAGGTGATGCAGCATATTTCTATGGTAGGCAACGATTTAGCCCTTGATAAAGGCGTAGGTGTCTGCGGTAAAGATGGCCAAAGCGTTCCTGTAGGGGTAGGTCAGCCAAGCCTTAAAATAGACCAACTTACAGTAGGTGGTACCGCATAAAACAATAAAGCGCGAAGCAATTCGCGCTTTATAGGTTACCAATGCGAGGTTTACGCCTCGCTTTGCTCTTCTTTGTTCTTCTTCGCCTGTTCGTACCACAAAGCCATAAAACACTCAGTTAATTTATGCTCTATTTCAAGCGCTTTGTTGGTTGGGCAAAATAGCGTAAAGCTTGCTTTAAACTCACCAAGCTCTGTAGTGCCAAAGTGAATAACCGGTGCCGGACCCGAAATTTTGGCATCGAGTTTACGCTCTATCATCGAATTATAACGTGTTGCTAGATCGTGAAACTCTTCGCAGTATAGTTTTGCCTGATTGACTAACTCGTCATGAATAACATAAGGGTTAAAGCTCTCTCTGCGTACAATAGTAAAATGATGAGTAACAAAGCGCTTTACATAATTAAGGTTTTTAATTGAGCTGGTGATCAGCTTATTATTTGGTATATAAATTGTTTTGCGCGAAAACTGATAAGTGTGCATGTCTATTTCATGCATGGTGGTTTTTACCCAGTCTGTTTCGGCTACTTCGCCAAAATAGTCACCCACTTGTATCCAATCACCTACTCTAAATGGGCGGGTGGTAACCAGGTAAAAAAAGCCTATAACGCATTGTATAAACTCGCGTGTTGCAAGCACTATAGCCACTGCAAACGCAGCAATAGACAGCGCAAAATTTTGTATTTCGGTCGACCATACAAATAGCAGCGACAGCACCATAACAAAATTAATAAAGTGCTTAATGTTATGAGTGATGTAACGAATGTCTTTTTCTTTTTTTTCTGCGCGGTTTCTTGCTAGTTTATCAACCAGTACTTTAAGCACAAATGCAATGGCAAGCACGAGCACAGAAACTAAAAAAGGGTGCATGAGTATGTCTTTAATCATAACTTCCAAATACGAGTAGCAATAGGCACGCTAAGTATATTGAGTAATCAAACCAATTAGCAAATTTAAGCTACATAAAATCACTTATACCAATTGTATTAAGTTATGAGCCATTTATAGCAATAGCTGAATAGCGTGATAACCCTATTAGCGCTTTATTTTGCACGCTAGAATGGCTAATACTTAATTAAACCGGTATTACTTAGCAGCTAGGCTGTTTGCTCTGTAATAGAGACCTGCGTGTGTTTAGCGTGTTTTTGGCAAAACAATACAAGCTCAATGGCAGCGATAAAAATAAGTGTGTAACCTAGGGTTTCTATGCCTTCCTCAATAATATTTTTAACGACCCGAACGTATTGTTCTCCCATAACTGAGTGCCAAAACTCGCCCTTGCCCATCATTCTCGAAAAAGCGAGTAAGGTCACTAAGCCAGATAGACAAATACCATAGCTCGGTGTTTGCGCATAGGCTTTTAACGAGCTGTAAATAAAGCCTCGTTGGGCTTTTAAGTAAAGTAGTACGCTCGCTAATAGCGTATATACAATTGCTTGCCATGCGCCATCAAATACATACATATCTAGGTAGGTGTCAAATTCTCTAACAAACATAGCAGCCGACAAAGCAGCCAGTAACAGCGCAGCTATTTTAAGATCAGAGTGAATACGTGAGGCGCAGAAAAACAGCATACAACTTAAAAACGTTAAAATATCTTGCATGTGTTCGGTTAGTGTTTCTTCACTGTAAAGTGCATTTTGCTGTAAATCAAAACCTTCAAGCTGAATTAAAAAAGCCACACCTGCTAAGCATAATAAGTAAATAAAAGATCGCAGTAAAAACATATAAAAGCTCAAATAGAAAACAATGCGCGGCAGTTTAATTATAAAAATAGCTAAAAGCCAAAACATTATAGAAACTTTTTATAAATTTATCGGTCTAAGTTTTTGCTGTTAAATTAATTGGTTATGTTTTTAATTTATGTATTTATGATGTGTTTTTTGTAATAAGTTGAGTTAATTAGTTGTGCTGCATAGGGTTAAATGCGTTAAGCATAAAAAACCCTTACTAAAACATAGTAAGGGTTTTTAACGTTATAAGCAGAATTTGCTTAGCGCATCGTCACAAACTCTTCTGAGCCTGTAGGGTGCAGAGCAACAACGGCATCAAAATCAGCTTTAGTTGCGCCCATTTTCATAGCAACAGCAAAGCCTTGAATCATTTCGTCAACGGCAAAACCAATACCGTGTAAGCCAACTACTTTTTCTTCAGGGCCTACGCATACAAGCTTCATTGCACACGGTTGGCGGTGTTGTGTAACTGCTGTGTACATAGCGGCAAAGCCAGACTTGTACACTTTTACATTTTCTTCACCGTGGCGAGCAATAGCTTCTTGCTCGGTTTCACCAATAGTACCAATAGGTGGGTGGCTAAATACCACAGTAGGTACAAGGCTGTAATCCATTTTTAAATCATCAGGTAGGTCTTTATTAAATAAACGCTCTGATAGGGTACGGCCGGCTTTAACAGCGACAGGCGTAAGTTCTATACCGTGCTCAATAATATCGCCCACAGCATAAATACCAGGTATGTTTGTATTTTGATATTCATCTACTTTTACATAACCAGAGCTATTTAGTTCAACCCCTGCTGCTGCAATGTTAATTACATCGGTGCTTGGCTCGCGGCCAATAGCCCAAATTACTTGGTCAACATTTTGGCTGTAACCATTTTCAAAATGAATGGTTAAGCTACCATCGCTTTCTTTAACAATTTCTTTAGGCGAGCATTCGGTATGCAGTGTTGGGCCTTCTTTTTTCATGATCTCTACTAGGGTTTCAACCAGTAGCGTATCAAAATTACGAAGCGGCGCGTGTCTGCGTACAAATAAATGAGTTTCTGTGCCTAAACCATGCAGTACACCGGCAAGTTCTACAGCAATGTAGCCTGCGCCAATTACCGCTACTCGCTTTGGCTGCTCTGTTAATTCAAAAAAGCCATTTGAGTCTATACCGTACTCAGCACCTGGGATATTAGGAGTATGCGGACGTCCACCTACTGCAATCAAAATATGATCGGCCGTGTAATGCTCGCCGTTTACTTCTACGGTTTTGCTATCAACAAATTTAGCAAAACCATTAATTACAGTTACGCCATTGTTCGCTAAACCGTTGTCGTATCCTTTATGAATGCGACCAATGTACGCTTCGCGGCTCTCAACGAGTTTGCTCCAGTTAAAGTCTTTTACTTCTACGTTAAAGCCGTAATCAGGTGCGTATAAGTTAATTGCTTCAGCAACTTGTGCGCCATGCCACATTACTTTTTTAGGCACACAGCCTACATTAACACAGGTGCCACCCATGTGTTTTGCTTCGATAAGCGCTACTTTAGCGCCACGCATTGCCGCACGGTTAGCAGAGGCAATACCGCCACTACCACCACCAATCGCAATGTAATCAAAATGCTGAGCCATGTTTTATCCTCAAAAAATATATTTAACTATAATGTGCCGATGATAGCATATGCTAAGTGCAAGTCACCCAGCGCGGCGCGCTAAAAAGCTGATAAATACAACAAACGAAATTGTTTATTATGCCGATCAGTTTCATCCTAAGCTATATTAGACCCATTAATGGAGGCTTGTATTTCACCGTTTTGCCCCAACTTCAAATTCATAGTCAATTAAATTGAGAAAATTCATGAGCGAAGCACAAACAAATCCACTCATTGGCCTAGAAGGCTTACCCCCGTTTTCAAAAATAAAGCCAGAGTACGTAGTACCGGCACTAAAGCACGGTATAGAGCAATGTCGTAAAGCCATAGATGACGTGTTAGCGAAAGGCTCGTTTACATGGAACGATTTAGTATTACCCCTTGAAGAAGCCGACGATAAACTCTCGCGTATGTTTTCACCAGTATCGCACCTTAATTCAGTCATGAATAACGACGAGCTGCGTGAAGCCTACGAGCAATGTTTACCACTTATATCTGAGTACTCAACATTTGTCGGGCAGCATCAAGGCCTGTACGAAGCGTATAATGCGCTTTATAACAGCGATGAATTTAAAACACTCAGCACTGCGCAGCAAAAAACCATCACCAACGCCCTACGTGATTTTAAACTTTCAGGCATTGCATTATCAGCAGAAGATCAAAAGCGCTACGGCGAAATTAGCACGCGTTTATCTGAACTTGCCTCTAAATTTGGCAACAACGTAATGGATGCAACGCTTGCATGGCATAAACACATTACCGATGAAAGCCAATTGGCAGGCTTGCCAGAGTCGGCATTAGCGCTTGCTAGCGAAACTGCTAAAAGCAAAGGTTTAGACGGCTGGGTATTTACGCTTGATTTTCCGTCTTACTTACCGGTAATGAGCTATGCAGATGACCGCGAACTGCGCAAAGAAACCTACACGGCATTTTGTACGCGCGCTTCAGATCAAGGCCCTAATGCGGGTGAGTTTGATAACTCAGCCATTATGAAAGAAGAGCTTGCACTACGCCATGAGCTATCGCAGCTGTTAGGGTTTAATAACTACGCTGAAAAATCATTAGCAACTAAAATGGCTGAGTCGCCAGCGCAAGTTTTCTCATTTTTAGAAGATTTAGCTGCTAAGTCTAAGCCTCAAGCAGAGCAAGAAGTGGCAGAACTAAAAGCCTATGCTGAGCAACACCATGGTATTACTGAGCTTCAAGCATGGGATTTTGGTTACTACAGCGAAAAGCTCAAGCAAGAAAAATACGCAATTTCAGATGAAGTACTGCGCCCTTACTTCCCTGCAGATAAAGTACTTAGCGGTTTATTTGAAACCGTTAACCGCCTTTTTGGTATTAAGGTAAAAGAAGTAAGCGACTTTGATAGCTACCACAGCGATGTTCGCTTTTTTGAAATTTTTGATAGCAGTAACACATTGCGCGGTCGTTTTTATCTTGATCTATATGCACGCGAGCGCAAACGTGGCGGTGCATGGATGGATGACTGTATGGGGCGTAAAGTGCGCGCCAGCGGCGAATTGCAAACACCCGTGGCATACTTAGTGTGTAACTTTAATAAAGCGGTAGGCGACAAACCAGCGCTATTTACACATGACGAAGTAACCACGCTTTTCCACGAATTTGGCCATGGTATACACCACATGCTTACCCAAGTTGATGCTGCTCCTGTTGCTGGTATTAACGGCGTTGCATGGGATGCCGTAGAACTACCAAGCCAATTTTTAGAAAACTGGTGTTACGATGAAGAAGCGCTGAGCTTTATTTCAGGCCACTTTGAAAGTGGTGAGCCATTACCAAAAGAGCTACTTGATAAGCTACTGGCCGCTAAAAACTATAATTCTGGCATGCAAATGCTGCGTCAGATTGAATTTTCATTGTTCGATTTTAGAATCCACCACGACTACCAGGCAAACCAAGAGTGCCAAATTCAAGCAATTTTAAACGACGTACGTAGCCGCACGTCGGTGGTTAACCCGCCTGAGTTTAATCGTTTTCAACATGGCTTTAGTCATATTTTTGCAGGTGGCTACAGCGCCGGTTACTACTCGTACAAATGGGCTGAGGTACTCTCTGCAGATGCATTTTCTAAATTTGAAGAAGACGGTATTTTTAACGCCGAAACAGGTAAAGCCTTCTTAGAAAATATTTTAGAAAAAGGCGGCAGTGAAGAACCTATGGAGTTATTTAAAAAGTTCCGAGGTCGCGAGCCAAATGTTGATGCGCTACTGCGTCACAGTGGTATAGCTGCATAAACAACTACTTAACCTTATAAAGCGCCTATATGGCGCTTTTTTTATGTTTTTTAATATATTGGCCAATTGTTTTTAGTAATTTTAACCTCCCGTACTATGCTTTGTGTATACGCAGCAAAATGGACTAGGGCATGGCAAAGTTGGTACTAACGATTGATGACGATTTGTATGTTCATCGAATTATTGAAGAGGCTTTAGCGGGCTTTTGTAAGCTTATTCACGCTAAAGATGGCGAACAAGGACTTAAGCTAGCCAAAAAGCACACGCCCGACATAATTTTACTTGATATAGAAATGCCCGGTAAATCCGGCTACCAAGTATGCCAAGCACTAAAAGAAGATGAGTCAACACACGATATACCCGTTATGTTTTTATCCTCTAAGGTGGAGCTTAACGATAGAGTAAAAGGCTACAGCGTAGGCGCGTCTGACTACATCATAAAACCCTTCAACACCGAAGAGCTAATGGCACGCATTAAAGTGCTTTATGAGTACCGGCAGCAGTGTGAAAAGCTAAAATTTGATGTAGCTAAAGCGCAAGATACCGCCGCAATGGCTTTGGCGGAGTCGGGAGATATGGGGCGTATTGTTAGGTTTGTGGGGCAAAGCTATCACTCTCATAACTTTCAGTCATTAAGCGAGCACTTGCTTGCCTTTTTTAGCCCGTTTAATTTAGACGTGGTTATTGTGTTTTGGTATCAGGGGGGGAGCTATTTTTATAGTCTAGAAAGTGGTGTATGCCCGCTTGAGCAGGAGCTTTTAGAGCAGCACCGTAATGCCAATCGATTTGTTGATATTGGTAACAGCACCATTATTAACTACCCCAAAATATCTTTATTAATTAAAAATATGCCGGCTGATAATCGTGCTTTATACGGCCGTTATAAAGACTTATTCCCGCACATACTCGAAGTGACAAACGAAAAGGTCGTTGCTATGGAAAGAAACGAAAATAGCTTTGAACAAGCCACCCAAATTAGCACTGCTTTGCAAGATATAGTAAAGCAGCTTACCAGCCAAAATGTTGTACAAAACGACTACACAAGGCAGTTTATAGAGCAGCTTCATGAACTTAACTGTGCAATTAAGCAAACACAAGCACACGCCAATCCTGCTGATTTAACTTTATACATGTCGCAATTAGACGAAACTATGCAGCTGCTAGTAACCGCAAATAGTGATTTAGCGTTTATAAAGTACCAGCTTAAACAAGTGACCGAGAGCCGCAACGAATTATTGTGCAACTTACGCTCTAAAGTAGAGGAGGCCAGCTCACATAGTCTTGCGCATCAAAGCGATATAGAGCTATTTTAGTGCTTTAACGCTTGTTATACTGCAGCTGAAATTTTTCGTCGGAGTGTGTAGTGGTTATTCAGTGTGCTTTTAAAGAGTGTCGCCCATATTTAAATGAGCTAGAAACGCGTTTTAACTTAGCCCAATGGGCGCAAAGTTGTAGCGGTTTTACTCTGCATTACGACGATAAAGGCCTTAGCCTTTTAAAAAGCGATGAGCCTAAACTTGGCGCAATAAACGTAGACTTTGTAACAGGTGCTGTTGCTCATAGGCGTAAGTTTGGCGGCGGCAAAGGCCAATCAATCGCAAAAGCGGTAGGGTTAAATAAAGGCGCAACCCCTGTTGTACTTGATGCTACTGCCGGGCTTGGCCGAGATGGCTTTGTGCTAGCGTCACTTGGCTGCAAGGTTATACTGCATGAGCGCCACCCCGTGGTAGCGGCTTTATTGTTTGATGGCTTAAAACGCGCTTACGAAGATGCAGAGATTGGCTCGTGGATGCAGCAAAATATGAGCTTAGTGTTTGGCTCAAGCCACACGTTGTTAGAGCAGTGCGAGAGCATGCCCGATGTAGTGTATTTAGATCCTATGTTTCCACACCGAGAAAAATCAGCGTTAGTTAAAAAAGAAATGCGCGTATTTCAGGCATTAGTAGGTGCAGACACCGACGCCGATGACTTACTTGAATTTGCCTATCCACTTGCCAGTAAGCGTGTGGTAGTTAAACGCCCCGATTACGCCCCATTTTTAAACAATCAAACCCCCAGCATGCAAATTAAAACAAAAAAGAACCGTTTTGATGTGTATGTAAAAGCGGCCATGGTTTAACGGCATTTAGCGTGTTGATCGGCTTTAAGGATCTAGGATCTTAGCGCGCTTTTATGTTAGAATTCGCACAATTTTTTGGCATAGTAAAGTAGCACAGCAATGATCTTAGATGATATTCGCATCGTTTTAGTTAATACCTCACACTCTGGCAACATTGGTTCGGCGGCTCGCGCCATGAAAACCATGGGTTTATCAAAACTGTATTTAGTGGACCCTGCTTGTGAAGTAGACAGCCATGCAAGCGCCTTAGCAGCCGGTGCAACTGATGTTTTAGGCAATGCGGTTATTGTTGATACCGTGGCTGATGCCATTGCGGACTGTGCATTAACTATTGGTACGAGTGCTCGTTCGCGCACGCTGTCTTGGCCTATGGTTGAGCCACGTGAGTGCGGTGAAAAGCTAGTTGCTGAGGCTGTAAACGGCCCTGTAGCGCTTGTATTTGGCCGTGAAAACAGCGGTTTAACTAACGAAGAACTACAGCTGTGTAATTACCATGTATGTATTCCTGCAAATCCACAGTACAGCTCGCTTAATTTAGCTATGGCGGTACAAACGCTAAGCTACGAAACACGTATGGCGTTTTTAAATCAGCAGCCAAAGGCTGAGCAAGCAGACGATGAGACTGCTTACCCAAGCTCAAAACAAACAGAGTTATTTTACGAACATTTAGAAGAGACGCTCGGTAACACCGGTTTTATTATTAAGCAGCATCCAGGTTTAGTAATGACCAAGCTACGCCGTTTGTTTAACCGTGCACGCCCAGAAGAGGCAGAGCTAAACATATTGCGCGGTATTCTTACCTCAATTAATAAATCTATTCCTAAGTAAGGTATAGCGATTGGTTATAAAAACCTGCGGGTAAATAACGAGCTAATACTTGACTAAAACACTCAAGTAATTACAATACACCTAATACTTGACCAAAAAGGTCAGGTATTAAAAATTTGTTAATAGAACAGTGTTCTTTAATCAAATTTTTATCAAGTGATAATACTTGACTATTTTACTCTGGTAATTAAAATTTGCACTCTTTTGTGCGGGGGGCGTTATGAAGTTAACATCAAAAGGCAGATATGCCGTAACAGCTATGCTGGATGTTGCACTACATGCGAGTGTAGGTCCTGTTGCCCTTGCTGATATTTCACAAAGACAAGAAATTTCTTTGTCTTACCTTGAGCAATTATTTGCCCGTTTACGTAAAAATGGCTTAGTGAGCTCGGTTCGTGGTCCTGGTGGCGGTTATTTGCTAGGCCGAGAAGCCGCGGTTATCTCTGTTGGCGATGTAATTAGCGCCGTAGACGAATCGGTAGATGCAACACGTTGCCAAGGTGCCGATACCGGGTGTCAAAGCGGTATGCGTTGTTTAACTCACAACCTATGGTCTGATTTAAGCGCACGTATCGAAGAGTTTTTAAATAATATTACCTTAGCTGAATTGGTGGAAAAATCAGATGTGAAAGAAATCGCATCTCGCCAAGATAACAGCATCAATAATGCAATTAAGCAGTTGGAAAACATTCAAGTAAGCTGTCAACTATAAAAGTTGACCTGCAGCGGAGAGAGAAATGAAGTTACCGATTTATTTAGATTACGCAGCGACCACGCCTGTTGACGAGCGTGTTGCAAAAGAAATGATGCAATGCCTGACAATGGACGGTAATTTTGGTAATCCTGCGTCACGTTCGCACCGTTTTGGTTGGCAAGCTGAAGAAGTAGTTGACCAAGCGCGTACAGACATTGCCGATTTAATTAATGCCGACCCGCGTGAAATTGTTTTCACATCGGGCGCAACAGAATCAAATAACCTTGCAATTAAAGGTGCAGCGCAGTTTTACAAAAAGAAAGGTAAGCACGTTATTACCGCTAAAACTGAGCACAAAGCAGTAATCGATACATGTCGTGAACTTGAGCGCCAAGGCTTTGAAGTAACCTACATGGACGTTGAAGAAAACGGCCTGTTAGATCTTAAAAAGCTTGAAGAAACTATGCGTGACGACACTATTCTTGTCAGCATTATGCACGTTAATAACGAGCTAGGTGTAATTCAAGATATCAATACTATTGGCGAAATGTGTCGCGAACGTAAAATTATGTTCCACGTAGATGCAGCACAAAGCGCAGGTAAAGTATTAATCGACGTACAACAGCTTAAAGTTGACTTTATGTCGTTCTCAGGCCACAAAGTATATGGCCCTAAAGGTGTTGGCGCACTTTACGTTCGTCGTAAACCACGTGCTCGCCTAGAAGCGCAAATGCACGGTGGTGGCCATGAACGTGGTATGCGTTCAGGTACACTTGCAACTCATCAGCTAGTAGGTATGGGTGCAGCATTTAGGATTGCTAAGCAAGATTTTGAAAAAGATCACGCACACATCAGCGCATTACGTAAACGCCTAATTGACGGCATTATGGCTGATATGGACGAAGTATACTTTAACGGCGCACAAGACCAATCAGTACCAGGTATTGTAAACATCAGCTTTAACTTTGTTGAAGGTGAGTCGTTACTTATGGCAGTAAAAGACATAGCGGTATCATCAGGGTCTGCGTGTACATCAGCAAGCTTAGAGCCTTCATATGTACTACGCGCACTTGGCCGTAACGACGAACTAGCACACAGCTCAATTCGTTTTAGTATTGGCCGTTTTACTACCGAAGAAGAAATTGATTACACCGTTGAATTAATGAAAAACTCTATCGGTCGCCTACGCGAGATGTCTCCTTTATGGGAAATGCATCAAGAAGGTGTTGATTTAGATTCAGTTGAATGGGCTCACCACTAATACGAGTGAGCACCTACCGTAGCAGGTAATGAGGATAGAATTATGGCTTATAGTGATAAAGTAATCGACCACGTAGAAAACCCACGCAACGTTGGTGTTTTAGACAAAAATGATCCGTCAGTGGCAACGGGTATGGTTGGCGCACCAGCATGTGGTGACGTAATGAAATTGCAAATTAAAGTATCGTCTGAAGGCGTTATTGAAGATGCAAAATTTAAAACATACGGTTGCGGCAGTGCAATTGCTTCATCATCACTTGTAACAGAGTGGGTGAAAGGCAAAACACTAGACGAAGCATCAACTATTAAAAACACTGATATCAGTGCAGAGCTTGAATTACCACCAGTGAAAATTCACTGTTCAATTTTAGCTGAAGATGCAATTCAAGCAGCAATTGCTGATTACAAAAGCAAACAAGCGAAGTAAGAGAAATTCATGGCAGTGACATTGACAGATGCGGCAGCAAACCGCGTACAATCATTTTTAGCAAACCGCGGTAAAGGTTTAGGCCTGCGCGTTGGCATTAAAACGACGGGCTGTTCAGGTCTTGCTTATGTACTCGAGTTTGTTGATGAGCTTAACGAAGACGATGAAACCTTTAAAGCTAAAGGCGTTACCTTAATTGTTGACGCTAAAAGCTTGGTTTACATCGACGGCACTGAGCTTGACTACACCAAAGAAGGCTTAAATGAAGGGTTTAAATTTACTAACCCTAATCAAGCTGACGAGTGTGGTTGTGGCGAAAGCTTTACTGTTTAAGCTCAGCTACCTTTGTAGTATTTTTAAGCCCTGCCAGTAATTGTAGGGCTTTGTTATTTGTGAAATTTGTATTTCTAAATTTTATTGGTTGAAGCTATGCGTTACTTTGAGTTATTTGCAATACCAGTTGATTACAACATTGACTTGGCAACAATAAATAAGCATTACCTAGAGCTGCAGCGCGCAGTGCATCCCGATCGCCACGCTAATGCGAGCAGCCGTGATAAGTTAATGGCCGTACAAAGTACCGCTGAAATTAACGATGCGCTACAAACGCTAAAACACCCAGTAAAACGAGCAGAATATATGCTCAGCGAACTAGGTGTTGATATTCGAGCTGAGCAACAAACACTGCAAGATCCAATGTTCTTAATGCAGCAAATGGAACTGCGTGAAGAGCTTGAAGAGCTCGCTTCAGCAAGTAACCCTGAGGCCGCTATCGCCAATTTTGAATCACAAATAAAGCAATTAAAAATCCAATACAGTAATGAACTTGCCGAGCAACTTGCAAGTAACGACGAGGCGCAATATCAACAAGCTGCTGACAACATTCGCAAATTAAAGTTTGTATATAAATTAGAAGACGAACTTGAGCGCATTGAAGACAGTTTATTTGACGATTAATTACTTGCTGTAAAGCGAGCAACACGAGTTTAAAGAGCATTATGGCATTATTGCAAATTGCTGAGCCGGGGCAGAGCGCGGCACCACATGAACACAAATTAGCAATAGGTATTGACCTAGGTACCACTAATTCATTGGTTGCAACGGTACAAAGTGGCGAAGCCCGCACATTAACAGATGACCTTGGTGCAGCCATGTTGCCATCGGTTGTGCGTTACCAAGCTGGCGGCATCACGGTGGGCACCGATGCTGCACAAGCTGCAACACAAGACCCAGCCAATACCCTTATTTCAGTTAAGCGTTTTTTAGGTAAAACCCAAGCCGAAATAGAGCAAAGCTACGGCCAATTACCTTACCAATTTTGTGAAGATAACGGCTCGCTTGCCATTCAAACCGATGCCGGAAAAATCAGCCCTGTTAAAGCCTCTAGCCATATTTTAGCGGCTCTAAAAGCGCGTGCAGAGCAAAGCTTTGGTAATCAAGATATTTTAGGAGCAGTAATTACTGTGCCTGCGTACTTTGATGACGCACAGCGCCAAAGCACTAAAGATGCAGCCGAACTTGCTGGCATTAACGTATTACGTTTATTAAACGAGCCAACCGCTGCGGCAGTCGCTTACGGGTTAGACTCGGGCCAAGAAGGTATCATTGCTGTTTACGATTTAGGCGGCGGCACCTTTGATATTTCTATACTTCGCTTACACCAAGGTGTGTTTGAAGTAATGGCAACTGGCGGTGATTCAAGCTTAGGTGGCGATGATTTCGATTCGCTATTAGTTGATTACTTTAAGCAGCAAACCGGTATTTCGGCATTATCGCCTTCTGTGCTTCGCTTATTTATTAATAAAGCAAAAGCCTGTAAAGAAGCGCTAAGCCAGTATGCAAAAGTAAATGTAGTGCTTGAATTTGACGAGCAAAAACACACCGTAGAAGTGACACGCGAAACCTTTGACGAGCTGGCTATGCCACTTGTTAAAAAAACACTTCGTTCGTGTCGTCGTGCAGTAAAAGATGCTGGCATCGAAAACGAAGAAGTGCTGCAAGTTGTAATGGTAGGTGGTTCAACTCGCATGCCACTGGTTCGCAGCCAAGTTGAAGGCTTTTTTGAAAAAGAGCCGCTAACATCAATCGATCCGGATCGTGTTGTTGCACTAGGTGCTGCATTACAAGCTGATGTATTAGTAGGTAACAAGCCCGATTCTGACATGCTATTACTTGATGTATTGCCACTGTCACTTGGCCTTGAAACGATGGGTGGGTTAGTTGAAAAAATAATTCCGCGTAATACCACTATTCCTGTTGCTCGTGCACAAGAATTTACTACCTTTAAAGACGGCCAAACGGCAATGTCTTTACATGTGCTACAAGGTGAACGCGAACTAGTTGACGATTGCCGCTCGCTGGCTAAATTTAGCTTAAAAGGCATACCGGCTATGGCAGCAGGCGCTGCACATATTCGTGTTACCTTTAAAGTGGATGCCGATGGCTTGTTAAGTGTATCAGCAATGGAAAAATCAACGGGTGTGCAAGCTGAAATCCAAGTTAAACCATCGTTTGGCTTATCTGATGACCAAGTAGCTAACATGCTCAAAGAGTCAATGAGCAACGCTAAAGGTGACATGCAAGCACGTATGCTTAAAGAGCAACAAGTAGAAGCGCTACGTGTTATAGAAGCACTAGAGGCGTCACTTGCTAGCGACGGTGACTTGCTCGACGATATTCAACTTGCTAATTTAAAAGCTGAAATAAGCGAGCTTGCTAAAGTGCGCGAGACCGCACAGCAACCAGGTGAAATTAAAGCCGCAATTGAAAAAGTAGATAACGCTAGCAGCGATTTTGCCTCGCGCAGAATGGATGCATCAATTAAAAAGGCCCTTACAGGGCAGTCAGTAGACAACGTTTAAAGAGGTTAGAATGCCACAAATTATTTTTCTTCCCCATCCGGAATTATGTCCTGACGGTGCAGCACTTGAAGCGCCTGCGGGCGAAACAGTCCTTGATGTGGCCCTTAAAAACGGCATTAGCATTCCACACGCATGTGAAAAATCGTGTGCATGTACTACATGCCATTTAGTGATCCGCGAAGGCTTTGACTCACTAGATGAAAGCGATGAGCTAGAAGACGACATGCTAGATAAAGCATGGGGCTTAGAGTCAGAATCTCGCTTAGGATGCCAAGCAGTTATTAGAGATGAAGACTTAGTGGTTGAAATACCTAAGTACAATCTCAATATCGTTAATGAAGAGCACTAGTTTTTAATTAACGAGAATTTTTTAAAAGCCGCTGTTTTTTACAGCGGCTTTTTTGTTTAAGAGATTGTATAAGCACGTAGCAGCGACTTTATGTCGCGTTTTTAAATGAATGATCACGTAATCATAATCGCGGGGTAAACCCGCTGCTACATTTACACCGTAGCAGCGACTTTACGTCGCGTTTTTAAATGAATGATCACGTAATCATAAACGCCGGGTAAACCCGCTGCTACATTTACACCGTAGCAGCGACTTTACCTCGCGTTTTTAAATGAATGACCACGTAATCATAATCGCGGGGTAAACCCGCTGCTACATCTTACACCGTAGCAGCGACTTTATGTCGCGTTTTTTAAATAGGCCTAGATCTAAAATGATCACGTTTTTCAGGTCGAATTACAGTCAAGGAATTATCGCTTTTGGCTAAACCCGCTGCTACGCGTTTTACCTAACCCATAAAACTATTTCGGAGGTCTATTTTGAGTAATCTAATTTTCAGTGACTCGTTTATTAATGGTGAATTTTATAAAACCAATAAACATTTTAGCGTTGACGACCCCGCGACCGAAAAAAGTATTGTTGAAGTAAGTGATATAGACGAGCAAGGCGTTAATAGCGCAATAAAGGCAGCGCAAGGTGCGTTTGTTAAGTTAAAATCAACCAATGCGACTGAGCGAAGTGATACGCTAATGCGTTGGTATGAGCTGGTAATAAAACACAAGCAAACGCTTGCTGAGCTAATGACAAAAGAGCAAGGTAAACCGCTTAAAGAGTCGTTAGGTGAAATAGACTATGGCGCTGGATTTATAAAATGGTTTGCAGAAGAAGCTAAACGCAGTTACGGCGATGTGATTCCCCCAACCGACGATACACATAGATTAACGAGCTTTAAACAACCTGTAGGCGTTGTGGCTGGCATTACTCCTTGGAACTTTCCGGTTGCTATGGTGACACGTAAAGTGGCGCCAGCATACGCTGCAGGCTGTAGCTTTGTGCTAAAACCTTCTGAATACACACCTTTATGTGCTTTGGCATTGGCATACCTTGCCGATCAAGCCGGGTTTGTAAAAGGGGCTTTTAACGTACTGATTTCGCAAGACGCAAAAACAGTCGGGCAAATACTTACTGACTCAGAAGTGGTGCGCAAATTTACTTTTACAGGTTCAACAGGCGTAGGCAAGCAGTTACTTTCTCAGTGTGCGGGTACAATTAAACGTACCTCCATGGAACTTGGTGGAAACGCCCCCTTTATTATTTTTGATAACGCCGATATAGACGAAGCAATCGACGGCCTCATGGCGGCTAAGTTTAGAAACAGTGGCCAAGCATGTGTAGCCGCAAACCGCATTTTTATTCAGCGCAGTATTTTAGATGAAGTGCTGAGTAAAATTACGCCTAAAGTAGCCGCATTAAAAGTAGCCAATGGGTTTGAAGAGGACGTAGACATTGGCCCCCTTATTTACCCAAAAGCGAAAGAAAAAGTGCAGCAGCTTGTGCAAGATGCACTTGATAAAGGCGCAGACCTAATAGGGGATAACAGCGACTTAGGTGGCAGCTTTCAAAATCCGCTTATTGTTACTAACGTAACGACCGAAATGGATATATACCACGAAGAAGTATTTGGCCCGGTATTAACGGTTATTCCTTTTGATGAAGAAAGCGAAGTACTAGCTCTTGCTAACGATGTTCCATATGGCTTAGCGGCTTATTTTTACAGTCAAAATATCAAGCAGATTTATCGTATTAGCGAAGGGCTTGAGTTTGGCATGGTTGGTGTTAATGAAGGGGTTATATCTAACCCTGTGGCACCGTTTGGTGGAGTTAAGCAATCAGGCTTAGGCCGAGAAGGGGGCCATCAAGGGCTTGATGAATACCTTGAAGAAAAATACGTGTGTATCAAAGTTTAAAAACGATGACACCATAAGCCATGAAAAATTGATTACCCAGTAAGGTTTAGGTTACTAATACTAATTTGCTTAATTAAGTAATCAATTTGGGGATGGAAAAACGTGTTGATAGCTAGGCAAAAAATTCGCTATTTAGTTGTTCTTGGCAATTGCGCCTGCATTGCTCTACCTTGTGCATCCATGCAGTCGTAAATGAGCATTTTTTAACGCCGCTAGCGGCACGTTTAGCCCCACAAAATGATTAAATATTATTGAGGATTGGTATAGGTTTATAACTACAGTTTACCTTTTTATTGCTAGATATAGGCCTTAGTGCTACATTTACGGCATAATTTTTGTTTAAAAATAATCAAAAATAAAAAGAATTTCTACTTGTAGAAATAACCCGTGTGTAAATGCCACCCCAAGGTGGCATTTTTTATAGCTTGAGTAAGTTAAGCTGGCTTATTTTATAGGTGAATAGCCCGGTAGGGTGGTTAAATCGACAAAGTCTAATTGCTCTGCAATTGCGTACTCATTTATGTAGTGCTTATACACTTCACTCTCTACAAATACCGCGAATATATCGGCGTCTAAATGGTTGTTCTCTACCATTTTCCCTAAAATAGCTAAACACTCACTCACAGGCTTTGCTTTTTTATAAGGCCTATCTACTGCTGATAAGGCTTCAAAAATGTCTGCAATGGCCATTAGCCTTGCCGGAATCGACATTTGCTCTTTAGTTAATCCTTGCGGGTAGCCTGTACCATCTAGTTTTTCGTGGTGGCCCAATGCATATTCAGACACATTACTTAAATGTTTAGGGAATGGCAGTGTGTCTAAAATATTTTTAGTCACATCCATATGGCGCTTCATAACGTCGCGCTCGCCGAGCGTTAGTGTGCCCCTGCGTATTTGTAAATTCTCTACTTCATCTGCGTTTAGTAACGGGGTATCTTTGCCGTTTATAGTTAAATGATAGTGAGATGCTATGCGGTCAATATTCGCAACATCTTCATCTGATAAAAACTCGCCACCCACATTAACTCTTTGCAAAAACGCGCGATCTAAAGAAAGTTGTTTTAATTCGGTATCGAGTAAGCGCTCAAATTGTAAAACCTCAATTGGCCTATTGAGCTTCATTGCAGAGATAATTTGTTTTTGATAGCTTATTTCTAAATCACGTTTAATAACTTCAAATTTAGCTTCAATGTGTTCAATACGATCAAAAATAGTTTCTAACTTGGTCGACTTTTCCATGATGTGATCGGGAGTCGCTATTTTGCCGCAATCATGAAGCCAGCCCGCTATATCTAGCTCATGACGGTCTGCATCACTCATTAAAAAGTTAGCCAAGGGACCACGGTCAATTTTATGCACAGCATCAGCAAGCATTAAAGTAAGCGCAGGAACTCGCTTACAGTGTCCGCCGGTATGAGGCGACTTTTCGTCGATGGCCATAGCAATGGTTTCTACAAATTTAGAAAATAGCTCTCCCATTCCCTTAATAAGGGTAGAGTTTGTCAGTGATATAGCGCCTAACGATGCAAATGATCGTATCAATGTGACAAGTTCATCACTATAAGTGATTATATTGTCGTGTTGATCTTTTACGTTGATCAGTTGGATCACACCAATAATATCATCGGTATGATCTTTTAGCGGAATCGTTAACATAGACTGAGTACGATACCCTGTAAGCGCATCCATATTACGCGCAGCGCTCATATCAAAGGGCAGGGCTGCGTATACATCCGGTATGTTAATAATCTCACCAGAGTTAACCGCATGAGCGACAATAGCTGTTTCGTTTTCTTTTCCATCTATAAACAGATCTATATTAGGAAAGTCAACGGGCTTCCCTGAAGCTCCCCCTAAATAGAGGTCTAAAGATTTATTAATAACCGTTTCAAACTTTAGCTGCTTGTCATCTGTAATAGAGTAAATAGTCCCTGCGTCAGAGTTAGAAATAGACATAACAACTTGTAGAATTTCTTCAAGAAGTTTACTCGCATCCTTTTCTGTTGTTAGCCTAATACTAATATCAATAAAGTGATGAAGATTTGTTCTATCTTTAATGTACTCAGACATATTATTACTACTTTGTTTTGTGAATAAAGGCGCCATTCCAATCCTGTGCTAAAGTTTGCAAATCGGTATTTTTAATTCGGTTAATAAAAATGTGGTAAACGTGATCACTCAATAAGGCAGTTTCACTTAGCTCTTCAAATAACGATAGAGCCAGTTGCCAATTTTTATTATTGTAATGCTGCATAGCAGTGAACGACTTTTTAATTTCAAATAGCTGGCTTTCGCTTATATCAGCTATAAAGTTGACAGGTTCATATAGCTCAGTTGCATTTACTTTACCCACTACCTGTACTTTATCAATTAAGCGAAATGCAATATGTGGACAAGCAAGCATTGTCTCTTCTGTAACCAGAATAGCTACCCCGTAAAATTTGGTCAAGCTTTCTACTCTTGAGCCTAAATTAACTGCATCTCCTAGTACTGTATAGGCTTTTCTGTACACCGAGCCCATATCGCCAACATTCATTTCACCAGTGCTTATACCCACACCAATGCTAATGGGAGGAAGCTGTTGCTCAGCAAATGCTTTATTAAGGCTTGTAAGGCCTGCTACCATTGCTATTGCTGCTTCAACACCGTGTTTTGCGTGGTCGCTATCTTCAAGTGGGGCATTCCAAAAGGCCATAATCATATCGCCTACGTATTTGTCTATAGTGCCGCTGTGATCAAAAATAACTTTTGTAGTCGCCGATAAGTACTGATTTAAATAATCACTTAATTGATTTGCGCTCATTCCTTCCGACAGCGCAGTAAAACTTCTTATATCAGCAAATAATACGGTCATATTTCGTTTTATACTTTGCTGAGTAAGCTGTTTACGTTGGCGAATTAACTGCTCAATATGATCAGGCGGTACATACTGATTAAACATCGATTTAATTTTTCGGCTGTGCTTCATTTCTGCTATAGAGCCAATAAAAACAAAGTAGGCTGCTAATAGGGAAATAAGTAACAGCGGCATAAATAGCGGCAGACTAATTTTTTGTACTGACCATAAATAAAAATTAAGCAATATAACTAGTCCAGCCACACTCACTGAAAGTGTGACAATAAAGCGGGCGCTTTTACGAAAGCTTAAAAACGATAAGCAACAGCCCACAAAGGTAATTATTAATAATGTTGCCCCTAAAGCCCATGTGGGTTGAGAAGGTAAAATTTCTGGATGGAGTAGCCCTTCAAAAATATTGGCATGCACTTCTACCCCAGGGTATTGTAAACCCACTGGTGTTGCTCTTAAATCAGCTAAACCAATTGCGGATGTACCAATAAATGCTACGCTGCCTTCTAATTGCTGCTCGGTAACTTTTTTGGTTAATACATCTGTGGCAGAGTAATATTGAAAACTTTTAGCACGGCCTTTGTACGGGATAAAAATTTGGCCGTACTCATCTGTTTGAATCCAATGCTCATGAAATTTAACCCCTTCAAAAAAGGTCAGGTCGCCTTGGGCACTCGCGCGTGTTTCAATACTGTTCGCTAAGGTATATAAACGTGCTGCCTCAAGTGCTAAAGAAGGGTAGAGCTTATCACCTACTCTATTAACCAGTGCCGCTTTACGGATAAATCCGTCGTTTTCGCTGTGAGCATTGATAAATCCGTTGCCCGTGGCACTATTTTGCAGCATAGGTATATTAACAGTAGCGCCTAAAAACTGGGTTACTTGGGAGTTATTTTGCTCGCTCTTTGGCCATAGTACGCTTGTCTCTGGCAACGGGTTACGCTGTTTGTAGGTATCGTTGTTTAATAAAAAACCCAATACGGTATCGTTACTATTGAGTGTTTTAGCAAAGGTGGTATCAGCGTCTACCTGATGTTTAATATCATTTAACGCTACTTTGTATGCACTTAATAAATCAGGGGCTCTAGATTGAATTTGGTTAACAGGGTTTGTTTCCGGTTCAGAAAAAAATATATCAAATGCAATAACTACAACACCGGCCTCTGTGAGTTTATTTACCAGGTCTGCCATTTTTGCCCGGCTCCACGGGAAACGCCCTTGCTCTTGCATCGTTTTTTCATCTATGTCGATAATAACAACGGTTTCGTCGAGCTGACGGGGAGTATCGGGTAAAGTTAGCAATAGCCTAGAGTCGTAAATAATACCTTCGACCCTATTGAGCAGCTTGGCTAATGCGCCACTAGAGAATAATTCTACAGCAGCTATAAGCAGCGTAATGGCTAAGCCTACAAATAGGTGGCGGTAAATTTTAGGAATATAAACGCGAGAAATAACTATTAATCCTTACTTGGCGTAAACTCAAACGTTCGGCCTTCTCTGGCACATTCAATATTAATATGCTCGCCATAATTTGCCTGTAAATGTGTTTCTATTGCGAGTAGCTCGTCATCGGTTCTTGCTGGGTCGTGGCTTATAATCGCTAAATTTTTAATACACGCTTGCATTGCTAATTCAGCTACTTGCTTAAATGTACTATGCCCCCAACCGTGCTTAAGCGTGAGCTCTTCGGTAGTAAATTGTGCATCATGAATTAATAAGTCAGCATCTTTAATAAAATCAGCCCACTGGGTAACTGTGGTTTTTACAACACCGGGTGGGGCCAATTCGTTATCTGTTATATAAGCAATTTTTTTGCCTTCAGCATGCACACAATACGCTGTGCCCCCGCCTGGGTGATTTAACGGCGCGGTAAATACGTTAAAACTATTTAGAGTAAAGTTTTTTTGAGTAGCAAGCTGAGTGTTTAATGTAATGTTTGCAGGTAAGTGTTGGTAGCTAACCGGAAAAAAAGAGCCAGACATTTGCATTAAAATCGCATTTTTAGTTTGCTCGTCTTCAACATCACCTACAACAATGGTTATATCACGATCGGCTTGGTAAATAGGCTTAAAAAAAGGAAAGCCTTGAATATGATCCCAATGATTATGCGTTAATAAAATTGCAATGGGGGTCGTGTGCTCTATGAGCTTTTCACCTAACTGTGCAATGCCCGTACCTGAGTCGAGAATCAGGCTTTTGCCATTTGTTTGCTCAACATACACACATGAGGTGTTACCACCAAATAGGTGCGTATGCTCACCCGGAGATGGCATTGAGCCTCTTACGCCATAAAATTTAACTTTCATAATTTAGGGCTTAACTCTATCAGGGTAAAAGTTAAACTTAGATAAACTGACATTATTAGAGGCATTATCAAAGCATGTACTGCTAAGTACCACTTGGGTATCTGTTTGTAAAAGCATTGATGTAAACTGATGTGTGCCATCGCATTGATTAGCCTGATAATAACCAAGCGTATTTTCTCCAAATAAGGTGTCGATAGTGCCATTAGCTAATATGCGGGCAATCATCCCTTTAGAATCACTCATGCCTGATAAAATTATATTACCTGTAGTATCAATCACCGCATCGGTAACTTTAGTATCAGAACTTGATGCTAATTGATATTGCCCAACACCACTAGTGGCAAAGCTTGTATCTTCAGTTCCATCTGGTTGTAACTTGATAATCACCGCTTGGTTTGGCGTAGTGCCTTCATTAGCAACTAAATAGAGATTTGCCGCACTATCGGCGAGTATTTTTGCTGCTCTATTACTAATATCTGTCGAAGAGCGGCTATCTGTATAGCTAAATAGCGCGTTAGCATCATCGTCTATTTTCAACATTATTAATTGCGAGTCACTGCCAGATACTTGCTTGCCTGCAATATATATATCTTTATTTGTATCTATATAGAGTGTTTCAAAAAACTCATTTACGCTGCCGTAGTAAGCACCGCTTGTAGCAAAGCTATTTTCTAAATTACCATCGCTTTTTAACATCGTTGCAAACGATCTTGTTACGCTTAAAGCATTAGTCGAAGAGCCTACAGCAACAATATAGCCGCTGCTATCTACAGCAACATCTGCAAAGTTAATATTGATATTTAAAATATCTACAGTGGTATAAATACCTTCGTTGGCAAAGCTTTCATCTAGGTAACCGTCCTGGTCTACTTTTGCTATAAAGCCTTCTTCGTTTAAACCGTTTATGAGTGTACCCGCAATAATGATACTGCCATCGCTAAGCTCTTTTAAAGTAATGGTTTTAAAGGCAACATTAATATTTAGGGCTTTACTACCATCAAGGCTAAAGCTGGTATCAATAATGCCTGCACTGCTATAGCGAGTGAGCACTAGCTTATTATTAGTATTAAGTTGTGCAATAGAGGCGCTTAAAAACTTATTGGCTTGCACGCCGTTTTGTAGCTGCAATACATTCATCGATAAATCGTCTGAACTAACACTTAAGTCATTTATACTTGTATAACCATTTATTGCAAAGTCGGTGTTTAAATTTGCATCACTCGTTATTGACGTTACAAAAGGCTCATTAGATGAATCGTTAAATCTGCCTGATAGCCACAGAGTGTCATTTTCATCAATAGTTGATGCATTAGCAGATTGATGACTGATAACGTTAGAGACAATGTTTATGCCTGCATTGCCGTAGCTAGTGTCAAGCGCGCCATCAGATATAGATACTCGCGCCGAAAATAGTTGCTCGTTTTGGGTATCACCAGAGGCTTCCACACCTGTAGTACCTGAGAGAATGATTTGATTACTCATAGGGGCGTATTGCACACCCGTTATTTGTGCGCCGCCATTAGCAGAACCCGAGTTTTCATCAATATTGTATACGGCGATTCCTTCATCCCCTATATTCTCATCAATATTGCCATTGTTATCAATTGAGATCATTACAGCCTCTTTCTCACCTGAAGAGCGAGTAATATATCCCCCTAAAAAGGCATTAAAATTAGCTGCGTCTACTCCGCCAACTGCAAGTAGCTCATCGTCACCTTCTTCGTCCGATAAATCTAATATAAGCGCATCGCCAGAGTTAAAACTTCCATTATTGTTGCCATCCGGAATAAGGTATCTGATGGTTGCATCTAAATCACCTTCTTCACCTATGCTGCTGCCCACTACAAGTAAATCAGAGTTACCAAAGTTTTTAATAGCGTGCGATTCATCATCCAGGTTCTGGCCACTTACATCTACTATACCTGGGCTGCCTGATTCATAAGCGAGGGTCGATACATCAAATTTAAGAAATAAACTGTCTTTGTCTGAACCATTTACCGAGTAGCCAACGCCTTGTATTTTATTGTCGGTGAACTCAAGGTCGTTTATTACAGATTCACTAGCCAGTGTTGTACATTTAGTACCGCTGTTAGCGTCGCCAGAGTTAGTACTTATAACGCCTGCAGCACTCATTTTTAATAAACATGCTTCAGTTTCTGAGCCATTAAAGCTTGAATAACCTATAAATAATTCACCATTACCAGAGATAATAGCCGTGCCTGTTTCATCTTCACCAAAATCTATCGTTTTAAAGCCGCTGCTATTAAATGCAGTGTTTAAATCGCCCGTATTGGTATAAGAAACAACAACGATATCTGTATCTGTGTTGTTATTGTAACCTACAAAATAAAGGTTAGTGTTAAGCTCAATGCTATCGTTAAATTCACCATTTGAAAAAACGCTCGAAAGATCTAACTGTTCGCTAATCGCTCGTCCAAATGTATCATCTTCTACAGGAATTAACGGGTCTTCTTCATCCGTAATATTCACATTAATGGTTATTGTAGTGGTTTCATTTGGAGAGCCGTTATCGGTAATATCTATATTAACTGTGTGCTGTGTAGCTGTTTCAAAATTAAAGGCACTGTTGCCATTTACGGTTAACAACCCGCTATTGCTATCAATATTAAATAATGAGGTTTCGCCACCGCTTAGGCTAAATGTGAGGGTATCATTTTCAATATCAGACGCTGTTATAGTACCAATTGTTTCTCCATCAGTGGAATTTTCACCAATAGCAAAAGTTTGATTTACTGCCGTTGGAGCATCGTTAATTGCTACAATTGTAATGGTCAAATTACCTTGCACCTCATCAGTACCATCACTTAACGTGTAGGTGAGTGTTGCTGTGCTTTCGTTGTTTAAGGCGGGGGTATATTTAATCTCATTATTTTCAACGCTCGCTGTACCAATATCCGCTGTAACGGCCGTTAAAGCTAGGGTATCGGTTGCATCTGCATCGGTGTCGTTGCTTATAACGTCAATGGTTGTTTCGGGAGCATCTTCATTGATTGTTGCTGTATCAGGTTGCGCTACAGGCGCATCATTTACAGGGGTTACATTAATGGTTAGTGTTCCCGCAGCAGTGTCTGTACCATCGCTTAGGATATAATTTACGATTACTTGGCCATTAAAGTTAGCTTCTGGCGTGTAAACAACGTTAGCACCAGAGCTAGAAATGGCGCCAACATCAGCATTTACAGAAGTAATAGAAAGAGTATCGTTTTCTTCATCCGTATCGTTGCTCAATACATTTATACTAGTTGCTGAGGCATCTTCTAAAATGGTGGTAGTATCTGGGTTGGCAACTGGCGCATCGTTCACTGGGGTAACCGTAATAGTTAACACGCCATTGGCTGTATCGGTGCCATCACTGAGGGTGTAATTTATAGTAACTTGACCGCTAAAGTTTGCCTCTGGAGTATAAATTACATCATCTGCAGAGCTTGTTACTGTGCCCGATGTGGCAGTTACAGTACTAATCGAAAGTGTATCGTTTTCTACATCAGTGTCGTTGCCCAACACATTAATATTTGTTGCTGCGGCATCTTCTAAAATAGTGGCAGTATCTGGGTTGGCAACTGGCGCATCGTTCACTGGGGTAACCGTAATAGTTAACACGCCATTGGTTGTATCTGTGCCATCACTTAGGGTGTAAGTTACACTAGCCTGACCGCTAAAGTTTGCCTCTGGAGTATAAATTACATCACCTGCAGAGCTTGTTACTGTGCCCGATGTGGCAGTTACAGCACTAATAGAAAGTGTATCGTTTTCTACATCAGTGTCGTTGCCCAACACATTAATATTTGTTGCTGCGGCATCTTCTAAAATCGTGGCTGTATCTGGGCTTGCTACCGGCGCATCGTTCACTGAATTTATTGTGATATTAAGTGTAGCTGATGTAGCCGCCTCGCCATCACTAACTGTATAGGTAACAACTGCAGTGCCGTTATAATCAGCTTGCGGTGTATATTGTATTTGATTCGCCACAATGGTTGCGCTTCCTGAGTCAGCAGAAACCGTGGTAATAGTGAGTGAGTCGCCCTCAGTGTCAGTATCATTAGCCACTACATTTACAGTAGTCGAGCTGTCTTCATTTATTGTGGCTGTATCAGGGTTGGCAACTGGCGAATCGTTCACAGGTGTAACCGTAATATTAAGTACCCCAGAGGCTGTATCGGTGCCATCACTTAGGGTGTAATTTATAACTGCTTGGCCGTTAAAATCGGCCTCTGGAGTATAAGCAAGGTTGCTACCGGCTACCGATACGCTACCAGTATTGGTACTTGCCTCGCTTATCGTGAGCGAGTCATTTTCAGGGTCTGTGTCGTTACTTAATACATTAATGTTTGTTGTTACGGCATCTTCTAAAATGGTGGCAGAATCAGGGTTTGCAATTGGGGCATCGTTAACGGGCGTTACAGTTATTGTTAGTACGCCCATAGCCGTATCAGTACCATCACTTAGGGTATAATTTACCGTTACTTGGCCATTAAAATTAGCCTCAGACGTGAAGATTACATCATTACCTGTACTTGTAACTGCACCTGATGTGGTCGTTAGCGCACTAATAGAAAGAGCGTCGTTTTCTTCATCTGTATCATTGCCAAGTACGTTAATATTTGTTGCTGCAGCATCTTCTAAAATAGTCGCTGTGTCGGGGTTAGCAACAGGTGCATCGTTAACTGCTGTTACTGTTACCGTAAGCACACCTGCGGCGGTAGTCGTGCCGTCAGTAAGTGTGTAATTTACAACGGCTTGGCCGTTAAAGTTTGCCTCAGGTGTGTAAACTAGGTTACTGCCAGACACCGATACTGAGCCGGTGCTTGCACTTGCTGTGCTAATAGCAAGGGGGTCGCTGTCTACATCAGTGTCGTTAGCTATCACGTTAATACTCGTTGGCGCAGCATCTTCTAAAATGGTTGCGGTATCAGGGTTTGCTACCGGCGTATCATTAACAGAGGTGATTGTTACTGTGAGTATCCCCGAAGCACTTTGCGTACCATCGGTTATTGTATAGCTGACTGTTGCAGTGCCATTATCGTTTTCTGCGGGAGTGTATTGAATTTGAGAATTTACAATTGAGACACTGCCAATATCACTGCTAGCAGAGCTAAGAGTTAAGGTATCACCATCTATGTCTGTGTCGTTACTTAATACATTTATTAAGGTAGCAGTAGCGTCTTCTGTAATGGTAATGCTATCGGCATTGGCTATTGGTGCATCATTAACTGGCGAAATGGTTACTTGTAAATTAGCCGTTGCTTCTGCGCCGTTATTATCGGATACACTGTACGATACAATTGCCACGCCATGAGTGTTAGGTGCAGAGCTATACTGAATTTTATTATCAACAATGCTGGCTGAACCAAATTCGGTGCCAACACTTGTTATAGTTAAATTATCACTGTCTATATCAGTGTCATTGGCAAGCACATCAACTAAAATTGGGGATGCATCTTCTTGCATTGCGGCGCTATCAGCCACCGCAATGGGGGCATCGTTAACCGGTATAATAATGAGGGTGGCCATTGCGCTACTTTGAGCTGGCGTGCCATCTGCAATGCCATCAGAAATCGTATAGTTTAGGGTTACTTCACCAAAGTAATTGGGCTCAGGTGTATACTCAATTCTATTGTTTACAATGCGGGCGCTGCCGATTGTATTTGTAACATTAGTAAGGGTAAGTGTATCGCCGTTGGCATCGGTATCGTTTTCTAATACGTTTAACATAGTAGCAGGGCTGTCTTCTAATAACGTATATTCATCATCATTAGCTTCAGCAGGGGAGTTAGACCCTGTTTTACTTAATACAACTTGTGCTGTGGATGTTAGCCCTTGTTCATTTGAAACTGAATAAGTAAAACTATCAACATCTAATGCGTCTGAATCGGGTTGATAGGAAAATGACCCATCAACGTTAAGTGCCAAAGTACCGCTTTGTACGTTAACTACGGGAGTGGTGTTAACGGTGAGATTACCTGGCTCTATGTTTACATCGTTTTTAAGTAAGCCATTTTCAGCTGAAATAACCAGTGTTTGATTATACTGAAATTGGTATTCATCATTTTGAGCATTAGGGGTATCAGGCATGCTATTTATTGTGAGTGTTGCCGTTGCAGTGGCCGTGGCACCGAAAGTGTCGATCACTTGGTATTGAAATTCATCGATACCGTAGTAATTAGAATCAGGAATATATGAAAAACTACCATCGGTAGCTAATTGCAATTGCCCATGGGCAGGTGAAATAAGATAAGTATCATCAATGATGAAAGTATCATTATTAGGGTCTGTGTCGTTAGCAAGTAAACCCTGGCTTGCATCAACTACAAGTGTGGTATCTTCATCTACACTATAGCTATCGTTTGCAGCAGTAGGCGGGCTATTTTGATCCAGTGCATTAATTGTAACACTTGCAATAGCCTCAGCACCTTGAGCATCAAAAATACGGTACTGAAAACTATCAGTGCCTTGCATATTTGCACTACCTACATATTCAAAGCTGCCATCAGCAACAAGTGTGAGAGTACCCTTACTCGGTAGGCTAACAGGCGTTGTATCTAGAGTGAGTAGATCTTGGTCTATATCGCTGTCGTTATTTAATAAGCCGGGGGCGCCAACTAATAACGTTCCGTCAGCACTTATATTGTATGTGTTATTAAGGGCTATGGGGGCATCGTTTACAGCGTTAATCGTTATTTCTACAATACCGGTATCTGTCATCCCAAGTTCATTAATTACTTGGTAACTAAATGCATCAATGCCGTTAAAGTTAGCTCGTGGCGTATAAGTAAAATCACCGCTTTCGCTGAGTGAAATACTGCCATGCTGAGGGGTAACTAAAGGGGTTGTGTTTATATATAGCTCCCCTTGGTACTCATCAGTGTCGTTAGTTAAAACGTTGCCTTGCAAGGCTTGATCTTCATTAACTAAAAATTGATCGTTTACCGCTTTTGGCGCAAAGTTTAGCTCTCCTCCTTGCGGTGCTACGTTAATTAACTCAGCAAAGCCACTTTCACCACTGCCATCTACACCAGTTATTAAAACTTGATAGCTTTTATCAGCTAATAGGTTGTCTACACTAAAGCTAGAGCCAGATACACTTAAAAACTGCTGGCCATTTTCTAGCGTATTTATATTGCTGGTGGTAATGCCAGCTTCGGTTGCTAAGTAAATATTGTAGCGGTTTAAGTTTTCGTTTTCTTTCCACGCTAAATTAATCGTTTGTCCGTCTCGCTGTGCTGTTGTGCCTTCTATTTGGTAGGGTTGCCAATTAGCCGTCACTGCGTCTGCAAGTGCCTGGTTGTTAAGGTTATCGGTGATCCATATCTCTAAGCGTAGATCACCAGGATCAACGCCATAAAAGTAAGGGCTCAACCCTATAACCGACTGCTCAAAATCTGTTCCACATGCTTGTGTGCAAAGTGCTAGGCTTTTATTTACACTCGGCAGTACTAAATTTACTGCGCTAATGCCATCGGGATCAGACACGCTAAGTAAAAAAGTGATATTGCCTTGTATAACTTCATTAATTTGTGAAAGAGTTATTGTAGCCTGAGAGTTTGCAACCGTTGTGCCTACAACCCCTCTGCTAGAGGCCACGGCACCCGACACCTGTGTTTTAGTAACAACAGAGTCACCCGTTATACCTGTAAGGTTTATCGGTGTAGCAGAAGGGGTGGGTGTAACTTGTTCTACAGGTAGCTGTTCTGAGTCTTGTTGAGCTGTCTCATCGGAGCCTCCACATGCACTAAGCAAAAAAACCATTGAACCGAGCAAAAAAAGGTTCTTTGCTGTCATTCTACATACTCCAATAAAAAGCTTTATATTCAAATTACTTAACCTGAATACTAGTTAAGAAAATTATTACCTACTGTGCAGGTTACTTAAGGTTCTAATCTAAAGTCGCCACCGGCATTTACAGCAGGATTATTAATTTCACTAAGGCTAAAATCACCCGTGATGGTATCTATGTCATTTAAAAACACAGCATCAATTTGGCCAGTTGCTTTATTGTTGTTATGAGAAGCAAATGTAACGGCTAAATCTAGTTTGGTTAAATCAATTAAGCCGCTGTAAGCTGCGTACCAGTTGCCGCCAGCATCATTAAAGCTAATTTCACCATCGGGAACTGTGCCGTTGTCAAAATCTACCGACATAGACATAGAAAAATCACTGACTTCTCCTAGGCTCGACGACACATCAAAGCTGGTTGCTTGGTAATTAAAAACACCTTGGCGCTGCGCGATTTGCTCTATTAAGGTTGCATCATTTACCGCCTGAAATTGCTGCTGAGCATAAACATCAGTTATTGATATATCGGCATCTGTCGTTTTTTCTGAAGTATTGTTTTGTACTATTGATTGCTGCTCTGTTGGTTGCTCAGCACTTGTGTCATCACTAATAGTCGCTATGGTTTGGGTAAAAACAGCAGGTGCCTGAGTTGTTTTAATCACGCGCCCTAATGAGGTAACCTGCGCAAAAGAAAAAGGCTCATTACTGCCAAGGGATACAACGCTTTGATCTTCTAGTGTTAAATCTATTGCGCCATCCCAAACAGCTACATACATATCACCATCTATAAGCTGTAGTTCAAAATGGGTACCGCGAATACCAATTGATCCAACCGGTGTTTTAACACTGTACGCGCCACCATTTTTTTTAATAACACCCGAAATAGAACGCAGCCCGCCTTTTATTAGCTCAATAGAGGCAGAGCCTTGCTGAGTCGTTGAATTAAATTCATAGTTAGCAATATTTAGCTCAGAGTTTTCTTTTAATGCAATTAAGCCGCCATCAGACATTGAAAATTGCGCTTTGCTTTTTTCGCCAGTCGTTATTTTATCAACGCCGTATACCGTGTCGCGTCGCTTAAGTGTTCGTTGTTGGGCGGATTCGGCATCTGTAGCAAGTACAGCGCCCCGAGCTAAAATAGTTTTTCCTGCAACAGTTGTGCTCGCTTGAGAATAAAAACTCACACAAAGTAAGGTGGTTAATATCGGAATTAAATGTTTCATAAGTACCTTAATTAGAATGAGTAACTTGCGCTTATATTGGTATCAAAGCGATCGTATTCGAACAAAGAAATATCACTGGTTTTGTCTTGATAGTTCAATGCTAATTGCAACGCTAAACTTTTATTAACTAAGTAGCGTAACGAGCTAGAAAGTATCAATAGGTCATCGCTTCGCTCTTGAAGAAATAGCGGGTGCTCATCCTGATATTCAATCCATTGATACCCTGTTTGTGCAGAGACTTGCCATTGTTGGCTAAGTAATGCATTTATTTGGTAATAAATTCCGCTAATGCTTCTTGCATTAAACTCACCTTCGTCAATGTTAGCGCTTTCATTTTTAAAGTTTGCGCTAACGCTTTGGTACCATTTTTGAGATAGATAACTTGCACCTATATTAAGAGTGTAAAAGGAGTTATCTAGTTTCTCGTCAAATGTATTATTCATAAGGCCAATTGATAGCGCTCCAAATACACTTAATTGTTTATTAAATTGGTAACTAGCTCCACTTGTTAATGATGACTCGGTTCTGTATAGCTCGCCATCTAACAGTAAAGGCGTAATACCAGCTTGCAAATACCACAGGGTGTTATCATTTATCTTTTGTTGGTATCGACCTGATATATTGGTATTAATACGGTCATATTCAGATAGCTCATTAAATTTATACCAATCGGTATTTACACCTAAAGCAAAAGAGCTTCGCTGGTCAATGGGGTGAAAGTACCGCCCTTTATAATTTAGCTTTATATAATTATCGTCAGTGCTTTTACTTTCGGGTGATAGTAAAAACTCACCCAAATTAGGGATTAAAATTGTATCCTCAGAGGTGCCTGCATTAACGTTACCATCTACACCATATGCAAGCTCAATGCTCTGATCATATGTACGCTCTGTTAAGCGCTGCTTGTGCTGTGATGTTGCTAATAAAGAACGAGCCGCTTTTTTTACACCTTCTGGTGAAGTATCAGTATTAATTAATACATTCGCTTGAGCGTTAGCTGCAGGTAAATTATTGGCAGCAATATAAGATTTTACTAAATATAAACGTGCCTCATACCACTGTGGTTTTGCTTCTATTACTCGCTCAAAAGCAAATACCGCCGGAGCAGAAAGACCAGAATTTAGTGCTGAAACCCCAAGCAAGTAGTCAAAATCAGGTTCGCCCAAATATTTATAGTGTTTTTGACTGCTTTTGTACGCTTCATCAAATTGCTTTTGCGAAATTAAATATTGCAGTTCACCAAGTAGCTTTACATAGGAAATATTATTTTGGGCTTTTGCATTCAAGCTAGCAAAAGAAAGGTAACCAAGTAATAAAATAAAAATAGCGTGTTTGATCATGCTCGTTAGAATATCCCAAGAAGAAGTGGTGGTTTGCTAATACTAAATGCTATTAAACGTTAATAAGGTAACACTTTCTGTTTATATGTAAAGTATATTGGTGCATTATTGTTCGATTGTAAACAGCAAACTAATTTAGTATCTGATCAAGTAAGGTATTAGGTAAAGTAGGATAGATGAGCAAATTTAAATTTAAAAACGAACTGGGGATAAAACAGGAACAAAAGGAAAAGAATGGGGCGATTGACGGGGCTTGAACCCGCGACAACCGGAATCACAATCCGGGGCTCTACCAACTGAGCTACAACCGCCACTACACACCTCGTTTGGTGTGGCGCGCATAATACATAATATTATAAATGTTGTGAAGCCTAAAATTAAAAAAAATCAAAAAAAATAAATATTTCATAAAATTGCCTACTATCAGTAAAGGTTCATAAAGAGTGTGTAGCGTAATAGCGCTGACAATAAAAACTATTTTGTAGTGATAATTTACTATTTGATGAGAATGAAATGTAAATTAATGTATACTCACTTGCGGGAAATTGCTTAATAAAAACTATTTGGAGTTACTATGGATTCAATACTTACTTGGCTAAACGAAAACTCAGGCCTAATTTTACACTACGGTATTCAAGCAGTTATTGCGCTTGTTATCTTTTTACTTGGTAGCCGTATTGCCAAGTTTTGTGCAGGTTTAACAGAAAAAACATTCGATAAAAAGAAAGTTGATAAAGCTGTAGGCTCATTTGTATCGAGTATAGTTTATGCCATCGTATTTGCTGCCACTATTTTAATGGCACTTTCGCAAATCGGTATAGAAACAACCTCGTTTATTGCTATTTTAGGTGCGGCTGGCCTAGCTGTTGGTTTAGCGCTGCAAGGTTCGCTGTCTAACTTTGCATCTGGCGTACTTATTATATTGCTTCGTCCATTTAAATCTGGTGAGTTTGTTGAAGCTGGCGGTAAAATGGGCACAGTTAAAAAAATTGATATATTCTCTACAGAGCTTCGCACTCCAGATAACAAAGTAATTATCGTACCAAATTCACAAATTATGTCTGGTGCAATTACTAACTTCTCGCGTGAGTCTACTCGCCGTATCGACTTAGTAATTGGTGTAGGCTACGATGCTGACTTACGTAAAACAAAAGAAGTATTACAGTCAGTACTTGACTCAGAGACTCGTTTACTTAAAGATCCAGCATATACTGTTGCAGTTTCTGAACTTGCAGACTCAAGCGTAAACTTTATTGTGCGTCCTTGGGTAAACTCTGGTGATTACTGGCCAACGTACTGGGCATTATTAGAGAACATTAAAATTGCATTAGATGATGCAGACATTACAATCCCATTTCCACAAATGGATGTACATTTACACAAGCAAGACTAATACAAATCCGCAATAATACTTAATCATTTTGCGGGGTTAAACGTGTCGCTATCTGCGTTAAAAATTCTCATTTAGAACAACTAAATAGCGAATTTTTTGCCTGGCTATCAACACGTTTTTCCAGCCTCAAAATAGATTACTTAATTAAGCGAATTAGTATAATTTTTAGGATTAAATAGGTTATTTTTAATGAAATTAAAGCTTTTAACACTGTTAGTTGCAGCGTCTGCTGCAACTAACGCATTCGCTGAAGACGCAGAGAAAAAAACGTGGGAAGTAACAAGCGAGCTAGGTGCTATTGTCACTAGTGGTAACACTGAAACTACAACATTAAAAGGCGGTTTAAAGGTATTACATCACCTAGAAAACTGGAATAACGAGTACAAAATCGACGGCATCTATAAAGAAGATGAAGTAGAGGATGACAACGGCGACAAAGACAAACAGCGTACGAACGAAAAGTACTCTGCATCTGCGCAAGGTAATTACAAATTAAATGAAAAGAACTCTCATTTATTCATTTATGGTTCACACGTTTCAGACTACTTTGGCGCGTATAGAACTGAATCTGTAATTTCTGCGGGTTACGGCTTACGTTTAATTGACCAACCAGATATGTGGTTGAATGCAGAGTTTGGTCCGGGTTACAAATTTTTTGAATACTCTGACGACAGCACGCAAGTTGATGACGACGGTAACCTACTTGCAGGCGAAAGCGACAGTGAAATAATTGCTTTAGGTAAACTTGATTACAACTGGCAGATTTCAGACAGTGCACGTTTTACTCAACTTGTATCGGTTGAGTACGGTGATTCAAACACCAAAACGCGTTCAGAAACTGCATTGCTAGCAAAAATAAATGGCTCGCTGCAAATGAAAGTCGCTTTTAATGTCACCAACAACTCAGATGTTGCTGATGACGAAGAAAGCACAGATACAGAGACGTCATTAACGTTAGTTTACAGTTTTTAACCAAAAAACGTATTTAATGACATTTAAGTGACATAAGGGACGAAAGTCCCTTTTTTATTTGTTTTGATTTAATGTATTATAGCCACCAATTTTGGTTGTAGACCTAGGGATATACCTACTCGTGAAAGTTTTTATACAATTTTTTAGTGCTTTTATTCTAGTTTGTAGTTTTAGTGCGATGGCTTTTACGCCAACAGCCTCTCAAATTGAGCAATTTAAAAAATTGCCAAAAGCCCAACAAGAAGCCCTAGCAAAACAATACGGTGTAGATATTTCTACGATCACCGGCGCTAATCAATCAAATGACGAAAACTCAAATGAGCAGCAGTCAACTATCGGCGAACGCGAAGAAAAAGAACAAGAAAACTTAACTGACGAAGAGCGTTTTAAGCCAAAAACAGAAGAATTAAAGCCTTACGGCTACGAGCTTTTTGCCGGTGAACCTACCACATTTATGCCAAGTGAAAATGCAGCCGTACCTGACACTTATATAGTAGGTCCAGGGGATCAACTAAAAATTAACTTTTACGGGAAAGAAAGTGACAGTTTTGATGTAACTGTTGACCGTGAAGGACGTATTAGCATTCCCGATTTAAGCCCTGTAGAAGTCGCAGGCTTAACCTTTGCCGAAATTAAAGAACTAATAAAAGTAAAAGTTGAGCAAGAAGTGATAGGTGTAAAAGCCTTTGTATCTCTAGGTCAGCTACGTAGTATGCGCATACTTGTATTAGGTGAAGCCTACAAACCAGGCAGCTACAGCGTATCGTCTTTAACAACCGTATCGCATGCTTTGTTTGTAAGCGGTGGTGTGTCAGATATTGCTTCTCTTCGTAACATACAAGTAAAACGCGCTGGTAAAACAGTAGCAAATTTCGACCTTTACGATTTACTAATTAATGGCGACAGCAGCAACGACATAGTATTAAAGCCTGGTGATGTTGTTTTTGTGCCACCAGTCGGTGCCCAAGTTGCTGTAGATGGCTTAGTTAAACGCCCTGCAATATTTGAACTTAAAAAAGGCGAAACAGCTAAGCAGTTACTCACTATGGCAGGGGGCCTAAAAGCCGGTGCTTATGCTAAAAATGCCGTGGTAGAGCGTTTCAATTTTGATCGTAAAGAAGTGCTATCAGTAGACTTTACTAAGCCACAAATTAACTACATCCCGCAAGATGGCGACCGTGTACGCTTTAATTCTGTTAGCTCACAATACCAAAACTCTATTAGCTTAATTGGTGCTGTAGCGCGCCCGGGTAATTATCAATGGTATCAAGGTAAGCGTATTTCTGATGTTTTAAAATCAGTACGTGGCGACTTACTGCCACAAGCAGATTTAAGCTACGGCCTAGTTATTCGCGAAATTAACATTAATGGTGATATAGAAGCGCACCAATTTGATGTAGCACAAGCCATTATTAAAAACCCTGAAAACAATTTAGCATTAAAAGCTAATGACAAAATCATAGTATTTAGCCGTTTTGAAGAAAAAGAAGCTGAAAAATCAGCACTTGCTAATATGGCGTTGAGTCAAGAGCAGCAAGAGCAGCAGCTTAAAGCTGAGCAATGGCATACGTATCAGCAAAAAGAGTTTGAAAAATACATCGGCATAAACCAAGAAGAAGAGGAATTTCTTTTTGAAGAAAATAAAGCCATTACCATCGCCGAAATTTCAAAACGTAAAGCAAAAGAAGAAGCCGAGCTTGAGCTAAAACCTGAAGATTACGCCTTATTTAGCCGTCATAACCTTTTAGCCCCGATTATTGCCAAATTTAAGCAACAAGCCTCTGTTGATCAGGCTATGCAGCTAGTAGAAATTAGCGGCAATGTTACATTTCCAGGTGTTTACCCTTTAATGGTAGGCGGTGATGTACGTGATTTAGTAACCGCTGCAGGTGGCTTGCTAGAGTCTGCCTACGTAAAACAAGCCGAAATTACGCGTATTGTTGCAAGCGATGCGTCTAAAATAGAGCACTTGCGTTTAGACCTTGAAAGTGCGATGCGTGGAGATTTACAAAGCAACATTACATTGCAAAGTAAAGACAGCATTAACGTATTCGCTATCCCAAATTGGCAAGAAAACGTAAAAGTAGAGCTTAAAGGTGAGTTAAGGTTTCCTGGTACATACACAATTCGCCGCGGCGAAACACTAACAGAACTATTAGAGCGCGCTGGAGGCTTTTCTGAGTTTGCTGAACAAAAAGCCGCTGTATTCACCCGCGCTTCAATTAAAGAACAAGAGCAACAACAGCTAGCCCGCTTATCAACCGAGTTACGCCGTGACATTGCATCAAAAAGCTTTCAGAACTCTGTAAGTAGTAACACGCTTACATATGATGAAATGAATAAACTATTAAATGATTTAGCAAGTGTTGAAGCGGTGGGGCGTTTAGTTATCGATTTACCACTGATTGTTGAAAACAAGCAAAACCTAGTCCTTCAAAACGGAGATGTTTTATATGTACCCAGCAAGCGCGATTCAATTAGCGTAATAGGTGAAGTTAATTACTCTACCTCTCATTTATATAAAGCCGGTATAAGTGTTGATGAGTACATTGATTTAAGTGGTGGCTTAAAAGATCGCGCTGATGAAGACAGTATTTACATAATTAAAGCAAATGGCTCAGTAAAAATACCAAACACCGGTGGCTGGTTTGCTGCTAATAACTCAGAGCAGCTAGAACCTGGCGATACAATAGTAATACCTATGGATGCAAGTCATATGGACAAACTAACGCTTTGGAGTACTGCAACGCAAATTGTATACCAATTAGGTGTAGCTGTAGCAGCTATAAGCGGTATCTAATATTTATAGAGGCGTCAGGAAAGTAAGTGCTTTATTTACATTGCGTTTTCTTCCTAGCGCTTCGGTATACTCCCTAGTTTAAAGTGCACTTGTAGATGTAGTATTAAACCGCGTAAATGTAAAAGTAGGCGGTCTATTTGTAGTTATTGGTGGCAGGTAGCACGAGAAGCTCCTAGCTCTAGAAGAATAACTTGATGTGATATTCATGTTGTACAATTTTAATAGCTGATAGCTAAACTTATGAGATTTAAATGGAAAACAACTCAAATAACCTAAAGCAAGCAAATGGTTCAGTGACTGATGATATTGCCAATGATGAAATAGACCTTCGTGAACTATTTACCGTTATTTGGCAAGGCAAGTTGATAGTTATTGCTTTAACTATTTTATTTGCTGTGGCATCAGTTTTTTACGCTATTAGTCTTCCGAATGTTTATAAATCTGAAGCGTTATTGGCACCAGCAGAAGCTCAGCAGCAAGGTGGTTTAGGCGCATTAGCTGGCCAATTTGGTGGGCTTGCTAGTTTAGCAGGTGTTAACTTGGGTGCCGGTGGTGGGGTTGATAAAACGCAATTGGCGCTTGAAGTACTTAAGTCACGCAAGTTTAGCAGCGAATTTATTCAAAAGTATAATATTTTACCCAATTTAATGGCTGCTAAAGCTTGGAACCGTGAAACGAATACCATTGTTTATGATGAAGAGCTTTATATTGCAGAGCAAAATAAGTGGATACGTGAAGTTAAAGCACCTTTTAAGGCTGAGCCATCAATGCAAGAGGCTTATAAAGAGTTCAGAAAGATTGTTAATGCAAACTTAGACAAAGAAAGTGGAATGATAACGCTTGCAGTTGAGCATGTATCACCTTACGTAGCACAGCAGTGGGTAAAGTGGTTAATACAAGATATAAATAAAACCATGAAAGCACGTGATGTGTTAGAGGCTAATAAAAGCACTGAATTTTTAACTCAGCAATTAGATCAAACAAAAATTGCTGATATACGTGCCGTGCTATACAAATTAGTAGAAGAGCAAACAAAAACCATTATGTTCGCAAATGTTCGGGATGAGTATGTATTTAAAACAATAGATCCAGCATTAGTTTCAGAGGAAAAGTTTAAGCCCAAACGTGCACTTATTTGTATATTCGGTACTTTATTAGGGTGTTTTATAGGGGTAACAATCGTACTTATTAGGCTTTATTTCCCTAAAAGTAAGTAAATAGGTTAAATGTTACTGAATCTCTTTATTAAAGATTATTTTGAGTATTACTCTATAAATTTAAAACGATATATTAGAGAAAATAATATTGGTTAAAATTAAAGATCTATTACATTATACAACTGGTCCAGTAATGAGTGCATTTTTAGGCTTACTAATTACTCCTTTATTAGCATGGACCTTTGCTATGGAGGATGTAGGTCGGGTATCTATATACCATTTGATTTGTAATTTAGTTGTAATGGTTTTTACTCTTGGATTAGATCAGTATTACATGAGGGAGTATTACAAAGCTGAGAAGGTCAGCTTGATGATAACCTGTATTATGCCGGGGATCATTTCTCTTGGTATATTTAGTTATCTTTTTTATGCGTATAGAGTAAGTATTTTACAATATCTTTTTGAAATTAGTAATGATGCAACTGCAATTATTATAATTTCGTCATTTATTGTTACTCTAATTAATCGGTATCTTTCATTGAACCTTAGAATGGAAGGTAAGGCACTAAAGTTTTCTTTTTCTCAAATAATACCAAAGTTAGTCATTTCACTAGCTCTTATAAGTATACTGTACTTAGAGGATGTTATGTTTGATGGCCTTTTATATGTATATCTTTTATCTAATATTGTATTACTGGTTTATTTACTTATAGAAAATTTTAAAATTTATAATTTTCTAAATTTATTTGAAAAAAATAAATTTAACTTCAAAGATTTAAAAGATGGTTTTAGCTTCGGATTGCCCCTTATTTTAAGTGGCTTAGCATTTTGGGGGTTGACAAGTATTGATAAGTTAATGATTAAAGACTTATCTTCCTTAAATGAGCTGGCTTTATATAGTGTTGCTGTTAGTTTTGCATCGGCTGTAGTTATAATAAGATCTGTTTTTAGTACTATATGGGCACCGGCTATTTACAAAAACGAAGACCACCCAGATATAGAGAAAAACATTAGGTCGGTTGTTAGTTTAATGGGTGTGGTTATATTTTATCTATTTTGCATTGTAGGTATTTTCTCGCCATTAGTAGCAATTATACTTCCTGATAATTACGAACTGGTTTCAAGTATAATTATTTGCTGTGTTGGATATCCGCTTTTTTACACGATGTCAGAAGCTACATCTATGGGTATCAATGTAAAGAAAAAAACGTATTATTCTATGCTTGTGTCAATACTGACTTTAGGTGTTAATTTTGTTTTAAACTATCTTTTAATACCTTTTTTAGGTTCGGGTGGGGCTGCTGTAGCAACGTTGATCTCGTTTTATATTTATTATGTATTTAGATGCGAAATATCTTCAAGAATTTGGATCTCGTTCCCTAGATTTAGACAATATTTTGAATTTTTAATTGTAATTTTACTATGTACATTACAGGTGGTTTTTCATGACTTTCCACCACTTTCGAAAGCTCTAATTTGGTGTACAGTATTAGTTTTTTATACTTTCTTTTATCGCAGCTATTTATATTTACAATACTCTAAGCTAACTAAATTATTAAAGAAGAGGGTAAAAGTGTGAGTGTTTTTTTTAAACACCTTCGTGCATTGCTGAAAATGCCATTTTTAGTTAATAACATGAGCAATGTTATTAAACTCGAAGCCAAAAAGGTGCAACTAGATTTAGCTGACTTCAACGAGTATAAAAGGTTTGCAGACATAAGGGATAAAAGTGTAATTGTATCGTTCACTACATATGGAGAACAGATTCATGAAGTTCACTATATAATAAAGTCAATTCTATCACAGACTATTAGACCTAATAAGATTGTTCTGTGGTTGGATGAATCCGAATTTTCAGAAAGTGATATACCTTTAACGCTATCGAGCTTATATGAATTCGGGCTGGAAGTTGAGTTTGTTTCTAATATTAAATCTTATAAAAAGTATATTCCAACTGCAAAGAAATACCCAAATGACATTATTATAACTATAGATGATGACTTTATTTACCCACAAGACATGGTAGAGGGTCTTCTACGCGAGCATTTAGTGTTACCTAATGTAATACTGGGGACTAGAGCGCATAGAGTTAAGTACAATAAAAAAGGAAAAATACTTCCATATAACAAATGGGAGTATGAAGCTAATAGCTTTTCTTTGAAGGAGGATGTATTTTTAACTTCCGGTGCTGGCATGCTTTTCCCTCCTGGCCTGCTGAGCAACGAAGTTTTTAATGAAAAAGTATTTATGGAGTTGGCTGATAGCGCTGATGATATATGGTTTAAAGTAATAGCCCACATAAGTGGAGTAGACTGTAAAAAAATTAATGATAAGCGAGATTGGCCCACTAGATACCTTCAATTAAGCACTGGCTACAACCAATCACTAAGCTCTATGAATGTAGGGAAGGCTAGAAATGACACACAGTTGTCTGCTCTATTAAATTTCTACAATTTAAATTCTCTAAGACGATAAAGTCTATTGTATTAATCTTATATTGCTTTATATGTTTTCTCGATTGAGAAGTTAAGTCTTACCTCTTTTTATGTCTAGCTTATGTAAGAGATATAATGGTATTAGTTACCTTAAGTGTATTGCAATATGTTACTGAACATCAGTTTTATTTAAAAGGTAAAGAAAAAGTTCATTGGGTACATTATATAAACTTCAAGAAAATTGAGGTTATATATGTATCATGCTCGAATGATTAAAAGAGAGTTTCTGAATTTTTATATAAAAAATCACTATTATTATATTTATATATAAATAGTAGTATAGAAAAAATAGGTATTAAATGTTGGCAGAAATAAGATCGTTATGGATAGGTGGTGCTTTATCTAGATTAGAAAGAGTGTGTTTAACCTCTTTTTTACGTGCAGGGCATAAGGTGTATTTGTATACCTATGATGAAGTATCAAACATACCAGATGGTGTAGAAGTGCTAGATGCTAATGTTATACTGCCAAAAAATAAAGTTTTTACTTACGGGTCTGTGACAGGTAAAGGCAAAGGTAGTTATGCTGGATTTGCAAACCATTTTAGGTACGAAATGCTTCTAAAGTGTAGTAATACTTTTTGGGTGGATATGGATGTTATCTGTTTGGCGCCTTTTTATATTAATGACGAATTAGACTTTGGCTTTGAAAACGAAACCTATATCAACAATGCTGTAATTGGTACAAAAAGCGCAGGTAACAAGCTTTTCTCTAACTTAAGCAAATATTGCGATAACCCTTTTCAATTTACACGCTGGGATACATTTAAATTTTTAATAAGAAAACTAATTGGTAGAACTTGGGGGCGAGGAGATTTTTCATATTTGCCGTGGGGTATTACAGGACCCAAAGCACTTACTGGCTTTGTAAAGAAAGGTGAGCTACTGAACTATGCAGCTCCTGTTCAAAAATATTACCCAATTTCATCTGCGGACTGGAAGAAAATTTTCTTTGCCAGTGATGAGCATATTAATTTGGAAGGGGCACAAGCAGTCCATCTGTGGAACGAGCAACTCCGAAGAGATAATTTAGATAAAAATACAGTATTTGATAAAGAGTCCTTATATGAAAGGCTTATTTCAGATCTGAAACTTGATGAATAGTGTTTTCTGATAAATGATTTATCTTATACTTGTTGTCGTACTTACACTTTTTTCGTACTCGTCTATAGCAAAAAAAGACTACAGCCTTTTAGGTTATTTTTTAGTACTGATACTTGCTTTGTTTGCAGGGCTTAGGCATGAAGTGGGTGCTAAGCCAGATTGGGAAGTGTACCATCAAGTGTTTTACGACGCTCCAGAGTATATTTCTAACTTATTTATCTATTTTTCTGATAATAACCGCTTAGAAAAAGGTTACTTAACTTATAACTTTATCATTCACTCTATCTTTGATGATTTTAATTTTTTTCTCGTTGTTACAGCACTAATCACAATAGGTCTAACTTACAAAAGTGTATCTATTTACACTCCTATGACTATCTTCGCTTTACTAATTTATATGCGTTATGGTTATTTTCAATTTAATATGATGTTCCTAAGGCAAGGTTTAGCTGTCGCGATATTTCTATATTCAATACAGTTTATAAAATCTAGAAATGCTTATGCTTACTTTTTATTAAATTTAATAGCTATTACCTTTCATGTGAGTTTGATTTTAGTTTTTCCTTTGTACTTTTTCATTAATAAAAAATTCAAGCCGCACGTTTTCATATCTATTTTAATTAGCGCGCTATTTTTGCAAGGCATTAATGTAATTAAATTGATAGCGGATGTTTTACCTAACTCTAATATCATATTTTACGCGTTTAAGTCTTATGTATCTGCTGGTGAGCCAAAGCCATTTTCTTTCTCATTTATAGAAAAGCCGTTAATGTTTTTTATTTTACTTTATTATTATGAGAGGTTAGCAAAAAGGTTTGAGTACTTTGAGCTATTCTTTAACCTTAGTTTTGTTGGGCTTATCTTAAGTATATTGTTTATGCAGTTTGAGGACTTAAGTGATAGGTTTGTGATTATTTTTAATATATCAAATATTGTGCTTTTAACCTATTTAATGCGGGTGTTCAAAGGTGAGGGTAAATTAGCTTACCTATTTATCATATCCTTAATAATTATGTTCTTTGTTTTTAAAATGACTAATTCAGAACAATACATACCCTATAATATTTTAGGACAAATTAATCTCTAATAGTAAGGCCTCCATGTTAACAATTGCCATATCAACAGTTGCAGCTTCTTTAAATAAGTTGACAGAATATCTTCAGACAAATATTGATAAAATAGATCATAGAGTCAATTTTTTAATATGTTCACAACGAGAGCCTACTAATACTGTAACTCAACTATCAGAAAGGGTTAAAGTAATAAAAACGACTGAATCTGGGTTAAGTCGCAGCCGAAATATGTTGCTTACGAATAGTCAGAGCAAATGGCTGTGGGTACAAGATGATGATATTGAGTTAGAATTTGATGCTCTTCAGCAGTTAGTAAATATTCTTCAAAACTCTAATGATGACCTTCACTTTATTAAAGTAAAGTCATTAGAGAATCACAACGATTTTTATAAGAATTATGCTTTTCATAGCTCACATAAGCTGACAAATTCTTTAAAGATATCATCTATTGAAATCATTGTAAGACGAGAGTTCGTCAATGCTAAAAAAATTAAATTCGATACTAACCTTGGTTTAGGGACAAAGCTTCCTTGCTGTGAAGAAAATAAATTTATATTAGATTTATTTAAGGCTAATGCAAAAGTAAGCTATTTAGATCTAGCCACTTGCTACCACACAACTAATATAGAAAGTCGAGATATAGATCATGCTGGTCGATTCTGTGCTAGAGGATACTTATTGCGCTTTTATCCTTTTTATATACGTTTTGCGCTAATGCTACGGTGGGCAATAAAAATCCCAGCGGAGTTATCTTTTTATGAAAAAATGAAACTGATGTTAAAAAACTACATTATAAAATGATTATTTCATTTCTAGAGCTTTAATCTAAGGTTTATCTCTATATACTATGCAGAATTTTTTACCGATAAATCTTAGTCAAATACACTATTAGAGTGTTTTGCAAACGAAGAGTTAAATATGCACCTTATTTCGATTATTACGGCGACTTATAATTCTAGTGCAGAATTGCTAAAAACTTATGAGTCCATATCATCGCAAACGCTTAATAATTGGGAATGGCTAGTAACTGATGATTGCTCATCTGACTCAACATATCAATTGTTGCTTGAAATATCCGAAAAAGATAAAAGGGTAAAAGTTTATAAAAATGCCGTTAATTCAGGTGCAGCCGTCGCTCGTAACAGCTCATTAAGCCATGCTAAAGGCGACTATATAGCGTTTATTGATAGTGATGACTGTTGGCTTCCTAATAAGCTTGAAAAGCAGGTTGCCTTTATGGGGGATAACATCGATTTTTCTTTTACTGCTTATACCTTAATTGATCATCGTGGGGAGTCAATAGGTAAAACTGTAGATGCAACGCAAGCTGGCTTTTTTACATATGAAGACATGCTAAGAAAAAAAGCAACCTTAGGTTGCTCTACTGTGATGTTAAGGCGTAATGCTTTTTCTGATATTACTATGCCATTATTAAGAACAGGGCAAGATTATGCAACATGGCTAAAGTTATTAAAATCAGGGAAAAATGCTTACCTTTTAAGTGAGGTGTTAACGTGTTACAGAATAATGCCTAACTCAATTTCGAGAAACAAAATAAAAAAGGCTAAGCGGCAGTGGCAAATTTATCGTGAAGTAGAAAGCCTTCCTTTCATAAAAGCTGTTACATGTTTTACCTTTTATGCATGGAGAGCTCTGTTTCGCAAGTCGTGATACCTCTAGAAGCCTAAGTAACTGAATTTCACTCTTAGAGTCGGTTTTTAGCTTACATTTCTATTCAATGCGTGTTCAGAGTTCAGCTATACAATAGAGGAACAGTGTATTGCTAAACAAAGAAATGAATAATAAGATCCGCCTAGTGTGCATTCATGTTAAGGCACAATTATTTCATTTTTACTAATTATTGTTTAAAAAGGCTATAAATAATTTATAATGCTTAGATGCGTTACTAGCCGACTTTAAAAAACTATAAAACAATACTTTAAGTTCTTTTTTCACCAAGGTATGCGTAAGTGTATTTAGTAAAATTCTAACTTTAGCTGTAATTGTTAAAATAAATTCAGAAAGCACACTTTTAAGTTGGAAGGTGCTTTAATTAACTGAAATAACACAGATTAAGTTAACTATTAGCTAGTTAACACGGAAATTTATATGATTTTAGATCTTCTATTCACATTTGTTATTGCATTCGCAATGCTATTTCTGATGCGTAAAGTGGCGCGTAATATTGGCCTTGTAGACATACCCTCTGGTAGAAAGGCCCATACCGGTAATATCCCTTTAGTGGGTGGCGTGGCGATATGTATTACTATTGTACATTATATTTATTCACACCCCGGAATGATCAACCACGAAAACCTCTTTATGCTTTGTATCACTGCACTTACAGCGATCGGTATGCTTGATGATAAATATGACTTAAGCGTTAAGTTTAGGATCATCGTACAGACGGCTATCTCTATCGTTATGATTTACTTTGCAGGTGCTCAGATGCAATCTTTGGGTAATATGTTTGGGATTGGAGATGTTATTCTTTCATGGCTTGGGCCTGTGATTACTGTATTCGCAGTGATTGGCTGTATTAATGCATTTAATATGGTCGATGGTATCGATGGACTTCTTGGTGGGTTATCAATTGTTACATTTGGCAGCATAGCTATATTACTATCTTGGTCGGGTGAGCAAAAGCTTAGCTATTTATGCATCTTACTCGTTGTGACAATGATCCCATATATTTTAATGAATTTAGGCTTGGTTGGTCGCAAACGCAAAGTGTTTATGGGGGATGCGGGCAGTATGATGATCGGTTTTACTGTCATTTGGTTACTGATTGGAGCAAGTCAAAACCCAGGTAGCCCAATGATACGCCCAGTTACAGCTTTATGGCTAATAGCTGTGCCACTTATGGATATGGTTGCGATCATGATACGCAGAATTAAGCAAAAAAAATCCCCGTTTAAGCCAGACCGGGAACATCTACATCATATTTGTCAGAGAATAGGCTGCTCTCCAATGCAAACATTGGCGCTAATTTGTTTAATTGCTTCAATATTTTCTGGAATTGGAATGCTGGGAGAGGTGTATAATATTCCAGAGTATTATATGTTTTATAGCTTTCTAGTCGTATTTAGCCTTTATCTATACGCCCTTGCAAATTACTGTAAAGTAATTAATTACATAAGGTGTAAGCTAGGGCTCTCTGAAATTACAATACAGCAATAACCCCCTTATAAAAGGCCTTTGAATATATAGCTCTATATGAATACCTTTAAGCCCAAGTGACACTTAAAATAAAGTGCTACTTGGGTTAGACCTTTATCAACAGTCATCATGGTTTTTTCACTGCAGAGCTTATATCTCCTTCCAACCCCAACCTCTTCCCCTAACAACTTTTTATACTTATTTGCTAAAAGTATGTACCTATGCGCTAATGATAATACGTGTACCATCTAGTCAAAAATAAACATAAATAGACTTTACTGGCAGCAGCAATAAAGTTGAGCTTGCTTCGCGGTATAAAGTTAATCTTATACAGGACAGTACTTCGTTATATAGGTTATTATTGAAGGCGCTGTACTTTCTATCGCTTACTTAACCGCTCTTAGTTTTATAGTGCACCTGTCACACATACAGTAGCATTAATATATACTAGCTTTTATATTTTTGTATGTGGGTGTGGGTGTGGGTGTGGGTGTCGGTGAGGCTTATAGTTCGTACAATTGTTAGGTAAATAATGGTGTGCAGTAATAAGGCCTTTAATTCAAAATCAAAGCTGCGAGAGATCATTCTCAGGTACGAAAATTATTATTCGAAGCGCTTATTGTGTTCCACTAATAGGCAATATATGCGACCTTAACTGAAAAGAAAACAAGGTAAGCAGAGTAACGCAACTGCTTTACCTAAAGTAAATTGCTTTTGAGCTAATCTAAAATTTAAATATCAGGGATTTCATGAAGTATTTAGTAACAGGGGCTGCGGGTTTTATCGGCGCAGTAACATGTCAAAAGTTATTAGCAGCCGGGCACATAGTTGTTGGTATTGATAATTTAAATGATTACTATGATGTAAGTTTAAAATTAGCCCGCTTAGACTTATTCAAAGAGCACGGTAACTTTAAATTTGTAAAGCTTGATATAAGCGAACGTACGCTTATGAGTGAGCTGTTTAAAGCTGAGCAATTCGATAAGGTAATACACTTAGCTGCACAGGCTGGCGTTCGTTACTCAATTGAGAATCCAGACGCATACGCCGACTCAAACCTAGTTGGGCACTTAAACGTGCTCGAAGGGTGCAGAAATAATAAAGTTAAGCACCTTGTTTACGCATCATCTAGTTCTGTATACGGGCTAAACGAAAAAACACCATTTGAAACAACAGACAGTGTTGATCATCCTGTGTCGTTTTATGCTGCTACCAAAAAAGCCAACGAATTAATGGCACATAGCTATTCACATTTATATAGCTTACCGACTACAGGGTTGCGCTTTTTTACTGTTTATGGCCCTTGGGGCCGTCCAGATATGGCTCCGTATATTTTTACTAAAAAAATACTTGCTGGTGAAATAATTGATATAAATAACAACGGTGATATGTGGCGTGATTTTACCTACATTGACGATATTGTTGAAGGCGTTGTGCGTGCGGCAGATGTAGTACCAGTACCAAAAGCCGATTGGAAAGTAGAAACAGGTTCGCCTGCTACAAGCTCTGCTCCGTATGCCGTTTATAATATAGGCCATGGCAGCCCTATTAATTTAATGAAATTTATAGAAGCTATAGAAAGCGAATTAGGTATTGAAGCTAAAAAGAACTTCCGTGAAATGCAAGCTGGCGACGTTTATAAAACCTTTGCAGATACACAAGACCTGTTTGCTGTCACTGGCTACAAAGCAAAGGTAGGTGTTAAAGAAGGCGTAAGCGAATTAGCCAAATGGTATAAAACTTTTACTCGTAAAATATCACCGCAAAAGCAAGCCTAAACCCTGCGCTTAATATAAGGTTTAACCTTGGCGTAGGCGTCTTGCTTGCTGGCGCACTAAAAGCGAAGCTTTTACGTATTTACCAATTTGCGTGAGCAAGCTTCACGCCTACAACAAAACCTTAAACCCACCTTTAATGTTAAGGTTTAACTCCCGTAGGCGTCTTGCTTGCTGGCGCATTAAAAGCGCAGCTTTTACGTATTTATCTATTTACCTATTTACCCAATTGCGCGAGTAAACTTCACGCCTACAACAAAACCTAAACCCACCTCTAATTTTAGGGCTTAATCACTCGTAGGCGTCTTGCTTGCTGGCGCATTAAAAGCGAAGCTTTTACATATTTGCGAAATTGCGTGAGTAAACTTCACGCCTACAATAAAATCCTAAACCCACCTTTATTTCTAATGTTTACCACCCGTAGGCGTCTTGCTTGCTGGCGCATTAAAAGCGAAGCTTTTACAAATACACACAATTCCAATACGGATATTTGCTTATGTTGTTTACTAATCCCGCGCGTAAAGGGTTTGCTACTATATACCTAGCTTGAGCTATTAAATCTTCATCATCTCTTATTTTGTGGTCATAGTAATTTGATTGCCATATTTTTCCGTCAGTTCCGTTATATTTATTAAATCTATAAGTTGTAATGTTCTTAAACTTTCTAACTAGGTTTGATAGTTCTGGGCTACTATTTAGTTGTAAAAGCCAATGTATATGATCAGGCATAATTATAAAGCAAATAGTGTTAAGCGAATTACTTTTGGAAAATAAAACCAGCTCTCTAGCTATCAACCGTGCATTTAAATAATTAGCAAATAATGGCTTGCGGAAGTCGCAACATAAAGTTATAGAGTAAAAAGCATTAATGGTAGGGCACCTACCTTTTAAACGTTTTTGTGTGTTAACCATATAGTTTTATTCCCTTTTTAAGTGCTTTTTGCGTGAGCAAGCTTCACGCCTACGTGGATTATTATACTTGGTGTATATTGTGGTGTAGGCGCCTTGCTTGCTGGCGTACTAAAAGCAATGCTTTTACGTATTTACCAACATTGCGTGAGCAAGCTTCACGCCTACGTGGAATCTTATACTCGGTGTATATTTTATTGTAGGCGCCTTGCTTGCTGGCGCATTAAAAGCAACGCTTTTACGTATTTACCAACATTGCGTGAGCAAGCTTCACCAACGTGGATTTTATACTCGGTGTATGTTTTATTGTAGGCACTTTGCTTGCTGGCGTATTAAAAGCGAAGCTTTTACGTATTTACCAATTTGCGTGAGCAAGCTTCACGCCTACAATAAAAGCCTAAACCCACGTTTATTTCTAATGGTTACCACCCGTAGGCGCCTTGCTTGCTGGCGCACTAAAAGCGAAGCTTTTACGTATTTACCAATTTGCGTGAGCAAGCTTCACGCGTACAATAAAAGCCTAAACCCACCTTTATTTCTAATGTTTACCACCCGTAGGCGCCTTGCTTGCTGGCGCAATAAAAGCGTAGCTTTTACATATTTACCCCTTACCTATCTCAATTTTAACTTCACTACCTAACACCTCTTTATACTTACTTGCTAATACGTGCTTTGCCTCATCATCGCCGTGCACAATTTTTATATGGCTTGGCTTTTTACGCATGCCGGTTACAAACTTAACTAATCCATTTTGGTCTGCGTGTGCGCTGTAACCGCTAATGGTATGCACCTGTGCGTTAATTGTAATACGTGTATCGTTTATAAAAACATAACCATTACGCGGGCCATATTTTTGTATATCGCGCCCCAACGTGCCGCGGCCTTGGTAGCCAACAAACAATACATCGGTTGTTTTGTCAGGTAAAAAGCGCTCAAGGTAATTAACTATTCGCCCGCCACTGCACATTCCGCTGGCAGCTAAAATAATGGCAGGTGTTTGGCGCGAGGCTAAATAATTAATAATAGCGATATGCTCACTATGAGTATCTACCGTAGTTAGGTTTTCAAAGTCTAGCGGGTGGCGGCCTTTGGCTACTTTGCGCTTAGCCTCTGCATCCCATAAGTGTTTAAACTTAATATATTGCTCTGTAAAATTGGCAGCCATAGGTGAGTCTAAAATTACATGAATACTTCGCCAAGGCGATCCTTTAGCTGATTGATGTATTAGCTGCTCTAGCTCGTAAAGTAGCTCTTGTGTGCGGCCAATACTAAATGCCGGCACTAACACTACGCCGTTATCTGCTACTGCGCGTTCAATTACATTTTTTAGTGTTTGGGTGCGCTCTTTTCGGCCTTGATGATTTTTATTACCGTAGGTTGACTCTATAACTAATGTGTCGGCCTTATAAGGAGGTTTTGGAGCCGGTAATAGCGGCGTGTAGGGCGCCCCTAAATCGCCCGAAAACACAACTCTATGGCTTTTATTATTCTTTGTATTAATGCCAACATCTATTTCTACATAGGCTGAACCTAATATATGCCCAGCACGCTGAAACCGCGCTTTAGCTATTTGCTGGTTGGCGCAAGGCAGCTCAAACCAAGTATTAAAATTAACCGCTACTATCTGCTTATTTAGCAAGCTTAGGCAGGCATTTATAATTTTTATATCGCGAGTAACACCTACCTTTAACGCATCTTCAATCACTAATGGCAGCAAGCTAGCCGAGGCAGGCGTAGTATAAATGGGCCCCTTAAAACCGGCTGCTAATAAATAAGGAATGCGCCCCACGTGGTCAATGTGGCAATGGGTAACAATAAGCGCGCTAATGTGCGCAATATCAAACTCTATTGATAAATCATCTTTTGCGTCTTCTCCCTGAAAAAGCCCACAATCTATTAGCACGCTGTTTATACTATTAATAACTAATTCGTGGCACGAGCCAGTCACGCCATTTACCGCTCCGTGGTGAAGTATTTTCATAGTGGTTCATTGTTTTGTTAATCTCATATTAATAATGTAGAACTAAAATGGCTGGCTATAAAGTACTTAGCGGTTTGTTGTTGCTAAAGTCATAAAATGGTAACTTAACTCCTGTAAACATTATTGTATGAGCTAATTAGCTCTTAAACTACTAGTGGTTTAAGCAGTAAAAACAAATTAAATTATAAATAAATCTGCCTAAACGCATGCTTAAAATGACTTTACATAGTTTATGGTCTATAAATTGTTTAGCCTTTTTATGTAGTTAATAAGTGAAGTAGTATCTATGAGTGCAAACCATAACCTTTATTCAAGAGGTAATTAATGGACTTTTGGTTCCCGTTGGTTATTACATTTATTGTTTCGCTTGTAGCAATAAAAGTAATAAATCCAATAGCAATAAAAACAGGATTAGTTGACTTTCCGTGCGATCGCAAAGTGCACGACGGAAATATCCCCCTTGTAGGCGGCATAGCCATTTACCTATCAGTTTTAATCGCCTCTGTTTTATTTATTGACCACAGTAGAAACCTTAATTTATACCTAGTTGCCTCAGCATTGGTGCTATTTTTGGGTGCGCTTGATGACCGTTATAGGCTATCTGTTAGAGTGCGTTTGGTTGCACAAGTACTTGTTGCATCACTAATTATATTTGGCACCGAAATATACCTAACAAGCCTAGGTTTTTTATTAGGAAATGTAGAGCTTAAGCTAGGTGTGCTGGGCATAGTTGTAACCGTTATAGCCATAATTGCAGGGATCAACGCAATAAATATGATTGACGGAATGGACGGACTAGCCGGTTTGCTTAGTTTAATTGCTTTTACAGCGTTGGGTTTTTTATTAAGTAGAGTAACTAATGCATGGTACTTGTTGCCCGTACTGTTTATTGCCTCATTATTAGGCTACTTAATCTTTAATTTAAAACTACACAGCTCAGTGTCAAAAATATTTATGGGCGACTCAGGTAACATGCTTATTGGTTTAACGCTTATTTGGCTTATGGTTATTGGCACGCAATTAAGTACACCCGCATTAAAGCCAGTTACGGCCCTTTACATAATCGCAGTACCATTAATTGATATGGCAGCCGTTATAATTAGAAGGGTTAAAGCAAAAAAATCCCCGTTTTTAGCCGATAGGCAACACCTACATCACCTTTTAGAAGTAAAGGGGTATAGTACCAAGCAAGCACTTATTGTTATTTCAATTGCTGCAAGTATACTAGCAATGGTAGGCTGCATAGCCGAGGTTTACTCAATAGCAGAATGGCTTATGTTATTGGTCTTTCTAGTTTTATTTTTTAGTTATGCTGCATTTACAGAGCATGAATGGAAAAAAATTAGCGCTAAAAGCCAGTAATATTAAAGGAATATTTACGTGTTATATAAAAGCAGACTAAAAAAATTATGAAAATAAACTTAGCTCTTACGTCACTAATGCCAATTTTATTTTTACTTGGTTGTACATCATCTCCTCCGGTTCTTCATGCTACCCGCGCACTTATAAACGAGCCTGTAGTGCACACTAATCAAAATGTAATTCCATTAGCATTTACACAACTAACTCAAAGTAAACCTGTTGGTTACCAAGGTAGCTATAAAAATATTGAGTTTACCCTAGGAAAAAAATACACCTCTGCACTGGGTGAGCAATGCCGCGAGTTATTTTTGAATCAGCAAGGGCAAAGCTCTGCTCAAACTCGCCAAGCTATGTGTAAAAACAGCCAAACTGATCAGTGGGTAATGGCACCACAAGTCATTAAAAACAAAAATAACACTATAAGTTTTGGAGCCTGAGCCAATTTATGAATACCTTTAACCAAAGCTTTAAGCTAATTTTTAATTTAATTATTGGCGCCAGCATTATTGTATCGCTAAATCTAAGCGCTGCTGAACAAATGTCGCTAACACAGCTCGAAAACGCAGGCACAACGCAAACGCAATTACCTAATGCAGAGCTACAAAATGGCACATTTAGCAAGCAAGGGCGTTCGGGCACATTGTTACCAGGCGAAATGTCAGCAGCAGAACTTTTACCTAGCTCAGAGCAAGGCTTACCCCCTCCGTATGGTGCTAATTTATTTGCCGGCGGATACGAAAGCGAGCGCCTAGATGGTCTAAACGACGACTACACAGTAGCCCCAGGCGACAAAGTATCAATATGGTTATGGGGCGCAATTAACCAATCTGAAGTAGTAACCGTAGATAACCAAGGTAACCTGTTTATAACCAATGTTGGCCCTGTTTATGTGGCCGATGTAAAAGCAAGCCAGTTAAATACCTACGTAAGCAATAAAATAAAAGAGGTATACAAAAAAAGCGTACAAATTTATGTAAACCTGCTTACAGCAACACCAGTGAGCGTTTACATTAGTGGAAGCGTAATTCGCCCCGGGCAATACGCTGGTATCGCATCCGACAGCATTTTATATTACTTAAAACGCGCAGGCGGAATAGACTCAGAGCGAGGCAGCTATCGTTCAATAAAAGTGTTGCGTAATAACAAAGTAATTCAAAATATAGACCTTTACGACTTTATACTAACGGGTTACCTACCTAAGTTTAACTTTAAAGATAACGACGTAATATTAGTAGAGCGCCAAAAAGCCACCGTGGTTGTGTCGGGGAGTGTACGCGCGCCATTTAGGTTCGAATTTTTACAAAGCCACGCAACAGGCGAGCAGCTCGCCAAGTTTGCATTACCACTGGCTAAAGTAAGCCATGTAGGCGTAGTTGGCGACAGAGCCGACGGCCCATTTTCGGTTTACTTACCCTATAACGAATTTAAAAACTTTGAGCTTAAAGATGGCGACCGCCTAATTTTTAACGACGACATGCGAGCCCAAGTTATCGATATACAAGTAGATGGAAGCTACTTAGGGCCTTCGTACTTTGCTGTTAATAAAAACACGCGTTTGCACGACCTACTTGCGCATATTCAAATAGATAAATCGTTAGCCGACTACCAATCTATTTACATACAACGTAAAAGCGTAGCTAAAAAACAAAAAGAAATGATAGACCAATCGCTAGAGCGCTTAGAGCGTAGCGTATTTACTGCGCCAGCCTCATCAGACGGCGAAGCAAAAATTCGCGCAGAAGAAGGTAAAATGATTTTAGAATTTACCGAGCGCGCACGTAAAATAATACCGTTAGGTAAAGTGGTAATTGCCGACCAAGGGCAAGTTGCCAATATTAGGTTAGAACAAGGCGACATAATACACATACCCGCTAAAACAGACCTAATACACATTGGGGGCGAAGTACTTATGCCGCAGGCATTAGTTTACAACCCCAATGCCACAATAGACGACTACATAGCATGGGCGGGTGGCTATAGCGAGCGCGCCAATTACGACCAAATAATGGTTATACACCCTAACGGCATGATTGATCTTGACGCTTACGGCACCTTAAAGCCTGGCGATCAAATTTTGGTACTCCCAAAAGTAGACACCAAATTTTTGCAATCGGTTAAAGACATAACGCAAATAATTTATCAAATTGCTATTGCGGCAAATGTGGCCACCTAAATGACAACCGTACTAAAACGAAATAACTGGGCAATATGGCGCGACGTTATATTTGCCCTATTTGTACGCGAAATCCGCACAGGCTTTAACGATAAATTAGGGCTAGCATGGGCAATATTTCAACCGCTAAGTTTTATTTTTTTATTATCGTATTTACGTGGGCGTATGGATGGTGGCGAAACGCATACTATCCCAACGTTTGAATTTATGGTGTACGGTATGTTGCTAGTGCAGTTGTTCTTAGATTCATTTATGAATGTATCGAATTCCTTTAAAAAAAATAAAGCCTTATTTGCTTTTAGGCAGGTTCAGCCCATTAGTAGTGCAATAGCTGTTGGTAGCTTTTACTTTCTAATCAAATTAGCTGTTTTTATTTTAATATTTGTAATCATGTACTTTTTAGGTATGAATTTTGAGATTAATGACCCACTTTCTCTTATATTTAATGTATTGCAGCTATGGATTATAGGGTTCTCATTAGGGTTGTTATTTGCTATTGGGCAGTGCTTCGTCCCTGAAGTGGGTAAGTTGAAAATGGTTCTGTCCAGACCATTGTTTTTTATATCAGGTGTTTTTTTTTCGATGCAAGATATACCCAAAGAATATTGGGATTATTTAGATTGGAACCCAATTTTGCATGCGGTAGAGTTAACGCGCAATGCCGCTTATAGTACTTACCCTACAGAGGGCGTTAGCGAATTTTACTTATTTTCAGCAGCTTTTGTTAGCTTGTTTTTTACTTTATGTGTTTATCACATATCGTGGAAACAAGCTGTGAGTAGGTAGTGTCATGAAGCAGGAATTAATATGATTAAGCTGCAGAATATTACTAAATATTACCCCTCGACAATAGGTAAGCAGTACGTTTTTAAAAATGTAAGTTTTGAAATACCCAGTGGCCACAATATTGCTATTTTAGGCTCAAACGGTGCTGGTAAATCTACGTTATTTAAAATGTTAGCCGGCAGCGAGTATCCCAACAAAGGGGAAATAATTACCGACCTGCATTTATCGTGGCCTGTAGCACTGGCTACGGGGATTCATCCACAAATGAGTGGCGCCGAAAACGCCCGCTTTATAGGCATGATAAATGGCGTAGCCGACCTAGATTTATATGTGCGCCGTGTACGCCAATTTGCAGATCTAGGTCCAAAGTTTGATTTGCCAGTAAATACCTACTCAAGCGGTATGAAACCCCGCCTAGCGTTTGCGTGCTCAATAGGTATAGACTTTGACGTATACCTAATAGATGAGGTTACCTCTGTGGGCGATGCAAACTTTAGAAAAAAAACCCGCCAAGCACTTACACAAAAAAGTAAAAATGCCAATGTTATTATGGTTAGCCACGAAATGGACGAACTGCGCCATTTTTGCGATAGTGCTATTGTATTGCATAAAGGCGAACTCACTTTTTACAACGATTTAGAGCAAGGAATTGCTCATTACCAGGCATTATAACTATGAGTCAACAAGCGGTAGAAAAAATAGAACAACGCTTTACAGAGCTAGGGCTAAAAACCGATAAAGCTATTTGGGATAACGGCGAAAAGCTTATTGGGCTTGCGCAACAAGTTGAGCAAAACGATGTATACCTAGCAAGGCGTGTTATGCAACGCGCACGTAATTTAAACCCTAAAAATGAGAAAATAAATAAAGAGCTAGCTAGGCTTACTAACAAAATAAACAGCAAGGCAAAGCAAACTCAAACAAGTACATCTACCGAGCAAAATGTAAAACCAAATATAAAGCAATCTGCTATTGCTAAATTAAACAACAAACGTGGGCTGCATTTATTAACCAAACCGTGGTTTGTGCTGTTGGTTGTGCCTTTTGTATTATTTGCTTTTTACCAACTTGTTTTAGCAGCCCCAAGGTATGAAAGCCGAGCACAGTTAATAATTCAGCAACCCGATGGCATGAGCACAATGGACCCATCTATGGCGCTTTTAAGCGGTTTAGGAGTGGGCGGTAGCTCAACAGCCGATAGCGAAATAGCAAAAGCTTATATTCATTCGCAAGACATGCTTAACTACCTGCAACAGCACAGTAATTTAAAGGCACATTACCAACACCATGGTGATATTTTTACAGGGCTAAGTAGCGATGCCAGCAGCGAAGACCTGCTAAATTACTACATTGATCACACCACGATTGAAATTGACGAAGACTCAGGTGTATTAAAAATATTAGCCCAAGGTTTTACCCCAGAGTTTGCTAATAACTTAACCAAAATAATAGTGAGCAGAGCAGAGTGGTATATAAATTCTATTGGCCATCAATTAGCTGAGGCGCAATTACAATTTATACGCTTAGAACACGCAAAGGTAGAGCAACGCCTGCGCGATGCGCAAAAAAACATACTAGCCTTTCAGCAAAAAAATAACCTACTAGACCCAGAGGCCGAAGGCCTAGCGCTACAGCAAATAACTTACGGATTAGAGGGGCAAATAGCCACTAAAAGTGCGCAGCTTAAAGGCTTGCGCTCAACCATGACCGACAGAGCCCCGCAAGTAGTAATGCTTGAGGCCGAGCTAAATGCATTAAAAACTCAGCTAGAGCTTGAGCGTGAAAGGCTTTCGCAGCAAGGTTCGGAGCCCACAAATACAACAGCTAATAACAGAGCGGTAAGCCAAGTGTTAGCGCAGTTTTCTGATTTAAAAATAGAGCTAGAGCTTGCCTTAAAAGGGTATACCGCATCGGAGGTATCGCTAGATAAAGCCAGAATAGAGGCCTATAGGCAGCTTAAATATTTAGTAGTGGTGGAGACGGCAACGCTACCGCAAGACCACCAATACCCAAGCACGTTATACAATATTTTACTATTTGCAGTACTACAGCTAATGCTATTTGGCATTGGTAAAATAATTTTAGCAACTGTAAAAGAGCTAAGGTAGCACAGTGCTTAGCGCGCAAATAATAATTAAATAATTAGATAGACAGGAATCTACATGCATTCATTAACAAAGCCACAGCACAAGTCGGCCCGTAAGGGCATTATATTAGCGGGCGGCTCGGGCACACGTTTATACCCGCTTACAAAAGTGGTAAGTAAGCAATTAATGCCTGTGTACGACAAACCCATGATTTTTTACCCAGTGTCGACATTAATGATGGCAGGTATAACCGAAATTTTAATTATATCTACCCCAACAGAGCTACCGCGTTTTAAAGAGTTACTTGGCGATGGCAGCGCATGGGGCATTAGCTTTGAATACAAAGAGCAACCCAGCCCAGACGGCCTAGCACAAGCTTTTTTACTAGCCGAAGACTTTTTACAAGGGCAGTGTGCAGCCTTGGTATTGGGTGATAACCTTTTTTATGGCCACGACTTATCAATATCGCTACAAAATGCAACTACATGCGAGCAAGGAGCAACGGTATTTGGCTACCACGTTGCTAACCCTAAATCGTACGGAGTGGTAGAGTTCGACCAAAACGGCAAAGCCATATCAATAGAGGAAAAACCCGATAAACCTAAATCTAACTACGCCGTACCAGGTTTATACTTTTTTGATAGCCGAGTGGTTGAATTTGCAAAAAATGTTAAGCCATCAGCGCGTGGCGAGCTAGAAATAACCGACGTGATAGACCAATATCTCGCTAATAAAGAGCTCAATGTAGAAATAATGGGCCGTGGTACCGCATGGTTAGATACCGGTACATTAGATGACCTGCTTGATGCTGCTAATTTTATTCGTGCAATAGAAAAACGCCAAGGCTTAAAAATTAACTGCCCAGAAGAAATAGCCTACCGTATGGGTTACATAAACGCAGAGCAACTTAAACAATTAGCCAAACCGCTTAAAAAGTCAGGCTATGGTAAATACTTACTTGCGTTGTTAGATCAAACCGTATTTTAAAAGGCATTAATAATGAAGTTTACACAAACAAAAATACCCGATGTAAAAATAATAGAGCCACAAGTATTTGGCGACGAGCGCGGTTTTTTTATGGAAACCTTTCGCACTGAGTTATTTAATGAGCACTGTGGCGAGCACACATTTGTACAAGAAAACCATAGTAAGTCGGCGCATGGCATACTACGAGGTTTACATTACCAAACACAAAATACGCAAGGTAAATTAGTACGTGTTACCCAAGGCGAAGTGTTTGACGTAGCCGTAGATATGCGAAAAAGCTCGCCTACTTACGGGCAATGGGTTGGGGTGTTATTGTCGGCCGAAAACAAACGCCAATTATGGGTACCAGAAGGCTTTGCCCATGGCTTTTATGTAACCACCGATAGCGCCGAGTTTGTTTATAAATGTACCGATATATATAACCCAAATGCTGAGGTATCAATTAAGTGGGATGACCCAACACTTAATATAGAGTGGCCGTTAGTTGAGGGCAAACTACCGAAGCTTTCGGCAAAAGACGAAGCAGGCCTTGCATTTACAAATGCACCAACGTTTTAAGTTAACTAGTTAAAGTAGTCATTATGAAAGTATTAGTAACAGGTAAAAACGGCCAGTTAGGCTCAGAGCTACAAAAAAGCTGCCCAAGTAATATAGAGCTAATATGCTTTGGTAGCCAAGAACTCGATATAGCCAATGCAGAGCAAGTAAACGAGCTTTTAATTAGCCACTCCCCCGATATAGTTATTAACGCAGCAGCGTATACCGCAGTAGATAAAGCCGAAACTGATACTAAGCAAGCTTATGCCGTAAATGAGCAAGGCCCAGCTAATTTAGCTACTGTATGCAAGCACATAAACGCTAAGTTAATACATGTATCGACCGACTTTGTGTTTGATGGCACAAGTACCATGCCCTATACCGCCAGCGATGCCACTAACCCTTTAGGGGTGTATGGTGCATCAAAACTTGCTGGCGAGCAGCAAATTAGCAATATATTAGGGGGGCATGCAACCATAGTACGAACCGCTTGGGTGTACTCGGTATTTGGTAATAATTTTGTAAAAACTATGTTGCGCCTAATGAACGATAAAGAACAATTAGGTATAGTAGGCGACCAAGTAGGCACGCCTACGTGGGCCGCAGGCCTTGCCAATATGCTATGGGCATTAGTGAACAAAAATAATAATGCGCTACAGGTTAATAATGCAAATACAGCCACTATTTTAAATTGGACCGACGCAGGGGTGGCATCGTGGTACGACTTTGCAGTAGCAATACAAGAGCTAGCAATTGAGCAAGGCCTATTAAGTAAAGCAATACCTATTAGTGCAATACCGGCAGCAAGTTACCCAACGCCAGCTAAACGCCCTGCGATTAGTGTACTAAATAAAGCGCAGGCTGAAGAGCTAACTGGTTTTAAAACAATACATTGGCGCACACAATTAAAAACAATGCTAAAAGAGTTTGCTAATAACTAGCAGCTTACAGCTCGCAGCTCATAGCTCGTAGCTCGCAGCCCATAGCTCGCAGCTCATAGCTCATAGCTCATAGCTCGCAGCTCATAGCTCATAGCTCGCAGCTCTTAGCTCACAGCTCTTAGCTCGTAGCTCGCTGCTCTTAGCTCGTAGCTCTTAGCTCGAAGCTCATAGCTTTAACTAAATTTGTAAATGGAATAAAAATGTCAGTAAAAAATCTATTAGTAACCGGTGGCGCAGGGTTTATAGGTGCCAATTTTGTACATTATTGGTTAGCGCAAAACCCGCAAGACAAAGTAATCGTGCTAGACGCACTAACTTACGCGGGTAATAAAGCAAATTTAGACTTAGTCGCTAATAGCCCAAACATGACCTTTGTGCACGGCGATATTTGCGACACAGCATTAATAGAGCAGCTAATAGAGACACACCAGTTAAACACCATAGTGCATTTTGCTGCCGAGTCACATGTTGACCGCTCAATAACAGGGCCAGATGCCTTTATAGAAACAAATATACTCGGCACTTACAGCTTATTAAAAGCAGCTAAAAAAAAGTGGATAGACGAGCCAAAAGCTAATGGTAACGAGCCTTTAGCGCATCGTTTTCATCATGTAAGTACCGACGAGGTTTACGGCACGCTTAGTGCGACAGACCCCGCTTTTACCGAAGACACCGCCTATGCTCCAAACTCACCATATTCTGCATCAAAAGCGGCGAGCGATCATTTAGTACGTGCGTATCATCATACTTATGGGCTTGAGGTAACTACTTCAAACTGCTCAAACAACTATGGGCCGTACCACTTTCCTGAAAAGTTAATTCCTTTAATCATTACTAATATTTTAAACGATAAACCACTGCCAGTGTATGGCGATGGCCAGCAAATACGCGACTGGTTATACGTAGAAGATCACGCCCGTGGTATAGAGCTAGTACTTAAAAAAGGCCGCATTGGTGAAAACTACAACATTGGTGGCAATAACGAATGGGCCAACATAGATATAGTTAAATTAGTATGTAAAGTAATGGGCGAAAAATTTGCAAATAACCCAGAACTTGCAAAGCGCTTCCCGAATGCAAAATCGGCTATAGACAATAACGTTGAGCAACTAATTACCTATGTTGAAGACCGTGCAGGACACGACCGACGCTATGCGATTGATGCTACAAAAACAAATAATGAGCTTGGCTATATACCAGCAGAAAGCTTTGAAACAGGTTTTGCTAAAACACTAAACTGGTATTTAGATAACGAAGCATGGTGGCTTCCTTTACTAGAAAGTAAATAATTATGTTTAAAAGAAAAAAATCAAAAACGCAGGTGCATAGCTCTAGTGCTGTTACTAAAGCAAATAATATGAGCAAGTCAAACACAAAGCTTGATATAGATTTTTATAAGAGTCTTTACAGCGATTTAGTAGCATTAAGTGAACAAGAACTAATTGCTCACTGGAATAACTTTGGAAAAAAAGAAGGGCGTTTTGCAAATTTAAAAGATTATGTTGCACAGTCTCCCGATATGCAGTTTGACCTAGACCTAGTATTTTATAACCATTTTTACCCAGATTTAGCACAAGCTAATATTACTACTTTAGAAGACGCTAAAATACACTGGTTCAATTATGGTAAGAGTGAAGGGCGCTTAAAAAGCTTAAATGAATGGTTTGAAAAAAATAGGCATGTAGGCCTTGCTTTTAATATTGTTGAGTACGATTTTGAAAATGTAATAGCGCTCAACACGGATTTAGCAGTAACCCTTGTTAACTTTTTAGATATGGCGTTAGGAATTGTTGGTAAGCCTATTAGGCTTTATGAGTCAGCAGAAAAAAACGCAACGTTTTATAAGCATTTAGGTTTAAATATTTATAACCAATTTAAAACGACTAATGACTATTCCAAGCTCCACAACGCTCGTAGTGCATGGCGAATTGCTTGTTATTTTAAACAATCTAACGAAATTATGGAAATAATAGCGGGCACATACTTTGAGCAAAGCGACTTTAGAACGGCTCAAAAAGCTTATGAGCATGGCTATGCTATTAATAATAAAATGAGCATTGGTGCTTTAGGTTCATTACTCGCTTGCTTTGAAAAGCTAACAAATATAATCAGCGGGCTACGCTTTTTAATAAAATATAATCAAGACAACCCAGAGCAAACAGTTGCACTGGAGTGGATAGATAATTTTTGTAAAAAATTATACGACGACAACTTAGGCGAAATGCAAGTTTTAGGAAATTTAGATAAGCGTAATGCTTTAATAAATTGCGCCGAAAAATACACAGACCATATTTACAATGCTTATTATCAATATTACTCAATAGAGCAAAATATTCCGCTAAAAAGCAATTTAAATACTGAACGTGTATTAATTATTGGTGATTACCACATACCACAATGTATCCGATACCGGATTGATCAAAAAGTAGAGCAATTAGAATCACAGGGTAAAACAGTTACAACAATTAACTGGACAGAGCTTGAGCAAAGCTATAACCAAGTGGCCCTGCACGATATTGTGATTTTTTATCGTACTCCAGCAGTACCAAGTGTTTTAAAAGCGTTAGCGCAAGTAAATGCAAATGGTAAAGCGTCATTTTTTGAAATAGACGACCTGTTGTTTGAGCCTAGCTACCCAGCACCAATAGAAACCTTTGGTGGTTATGTTGATATAAGTACCCATATAGAGCTGCGTAAAGCACCTGCTAGTTTTGCGGCGCTTGCCAAGCGCTGCCGATTTGGTATTGCCTCTACTGAGTTACTTCGTGAAAAGCTAGCTAAACTAGTCAGTTCAAATTCATGCTTATTACATCGAAATGGCTTAGACGAGCATAACTATTTTACTAACTTTAAAAAGCCTGACAAAAAGACTATCGATATATTTTACGGTAGTGGCACGCAAGCTCATAATACCGATTTTATTGAACTTGCTTTACCTGCACTTGAGCAAGTATTAAGTACAAATAACAGTGTAAGGTTAATTATTGCTGGTTATTTAGAGTTACCACAAAGCTTTAAGCACCGCTTTAAAACACAGCTATTAACAGTACCACCAGTTAAAAGTATTAAAGCGTATTGGAACCTGTTAGAGCAAGCAGACATAAACCTAGCAATATTAAATGATGATATTGTAAATGGTTGTAAAAGCGAACTTAAATGGTTTGAAGCAGCGTGTTTAGGCGTGCCATCAATTGTAAGTAGTACAGCAAATTACCGTGATGTGATAAATCATGGTGAAGATGCACTAATGGTTGCTACTGTAAGCGAGTGGGCAGATGCATTAACCTCGCTTATTAACAGTAAAAAGCTTCGAGCAAACATTGCTACCAAAGCACTTGAGCGTGTTAAAACCGAATATACAGCTGAGGCATTAGGTGAAAAGCTAGTAGCTGATATTACAAACACAGTAGGCGTTACCGCGAAACCTAAAAAGAAAATAGCGCTTGTTAACGTGTTTTTTCCACCGCAATCTATTGGCGGAGCAACACGTGTGCTATCAGACAACTTTGATATTTTACAAAAGCAATACGGCGATGACTTTGAGCTGGTTGTATTTACATCAGACGAGCGCTGCACCACGCCATACAAGCTAGAAACCTATCAGCATCAAGGTGTAACTGTATATCGCTCTACCATATTGTTTAGAGAAAATATGGATTGGCACCCAAAAGATGAAAACATGTACGATTTGTTTGAGGAGTTTTTACAACTTGAGCAACCTGACTTAGTGCATTTTCATTGTGTACAGCGCTTAACGGCCTCGGTGGTAGAGGCAACTAAAAATAACAACATACCTTATATTGTTACAGCACACGATGCGTGGTGGATATCGGACCATCAATTTTTAATTGATCAAAAAGATAACGTTTATCCTAATGGACACCCTGATATGTTTGCCCCGCGCGTTTTACCTAATAACGTATCCTTAAGCGACTCAATAGAACGTATAAACTATTACAAAGAGTTACTTAACGGTGCGACTAAATTACTGACCGTATCAGAGCGTTTTGCAGACATTTATGCACAAAACGGTTACCCCAATATAGTAGTAAATAAAAATGGTATTAGCTCAACTGTGCAGTGGCAACCAAAAAATACAAGCTATACCGAAAACGTAGTATGCGCTCACATTGGTGGCATGGCTAACCACAAAGGGTACTTTTTGTTAAAACAGGCTATTGAGCAGCAGCAACCTAAAAACATAGAAATGCTAATAGTTGATCACTCAAAAGAGCAAGGTTACGAGCACAAAACCAAATGGGGCAACGTGCCTGTTACCTTTGTAGGGCGAGTTAACCAGCAAGGTGTGGTAAACCTGTATCAAAAAATAGATGTACTTTTTGCCCCTTCATTGTGGCCTGAAAGCTATGGCCTAGTAACCCGTGAAGCTGCAGCAAGTAGCTGCTGGATAGTAGCTAGTGATATGGGCGGTATTGGCGAAGATGTTGAACCAACAAACGGCCATAAAATACCCCCAAATTTAGATACTCTAACATCAGTGATAGATACTATAGATAGCAGTGTAAGTAAATATAAAATGTTGTCATCTTGTACACAGTACCGTTTAGTACAAGAGCAAGTTAAAGAGTTGAGTGGTTACTACAGATGAGCTCTATGAATAGCTCAAACTTTAAAGCAGCGAATGAATTTGTTGAATTTGGACTATCGGAAAAGTCACAAGGCAGGCGAGAATCAGCATCAGGTCCTGGCAGTTATTTATCTAATACAGTTGAGATTCGCGAGTTATTAAAAAACACAGTCAATGAAAAAAAAGTAGCATCTATTTTAGATTTGGGTTGTGGTGATTGGAATTGGATGTCTAGTTTAATGTTGGAGCTGCGGGCTTCTAAACGAGTTAATTATATTGGCTGGGATGCTAACTTAGAACTTATTGGAGAATTGAAGACCAAGTTTTCAGATCAAAATACATTCTTTTACCAAAAAGACTTGGTTACAGAGGATTTCCCTGATGTTGATTTGATAATTCTGCGGGATGTTTTATTTCATTTACATCCAAGGGTCGCTGCGCATGTATTGCAACGAGTAAAAAACTCGGGGGCGCGTTGGTTAATAAGTACCTCGTATGATACTAAAAAAAACCAAGATGAATTAGACCTAAAAAATAATAACAGCATTAATAATTGGTATTTTCATTTAATTAATTTGAATATTGCACCATACAACATGAAGTCACTTGAGGTTGAAAGAGTTAATGAAGTTAATAACTCCCACGCTGGAAAAAGTAGATATTCGGTTTTGTATGATTTAAAGGATAGAGGAACAATGATTGAAAATTTATTTTTAAGTGTAGGAGCAATGAAAGCTGGAACAACCTGGCTTTATGAACAGTTAAAAGATCATCCAGAAATACACTTTACACCAGAAAAAGAAATTCATTACTTTGCCAATAAAGTAGGGATTGAAAACCAATTAAACCACCGTAACCGCATTTTAAAGCTAAAAGAAGTAATGCAAAAAAATGCTAATGGTAATGCTAAATTTATATCTCAAAATTTAGATGAAATTTCATGGTATGCAGGTTATGCGCACGATACCGATATTTCTAATGAATGGTATAAAAGCTTATTTAGATTTAATCCAGATAAAACGTTCTGCGCTGACTTTTCAAACCTTTATTGTCAAATGGGCTCTGAAGGCTGGAGTAATGTGCGAAAAGTCGCTAAAAACGTAAAAGTAATTTATACACTGCGTGATCCATTAGAGCGTTTATGGTCGCATTATAAGTTTCACATGAAATGGGTAAACCGTGAAGATGAAGCTTTAGATGCAGGCTTTGAAAACTTCAAAGAGTTGTTAGACAAACATTTTTTCTGGATAAATGCCGAATATGCTAAAAACTTTGAACTATTAAAACAGTCATTAAATGACGATGAGTTAATGGTTTTATATTTTGAAGATTTTAGAGAACGTCCAGTTGAAATGTTGAATGAGGTGCAGCGGTTCTTAGGAATTCAAGAGATAGAACCAGAGCAGAGTCAGTTGAATAAAAAAGTAAATAAAACAAAGAGCTTTAAAATGCCCTATGAATGGAAAAAATACGCACTTAGTAAACTACAATCGGAAATTGCTAAGCAAAAAAAGTTAGGCTTAGGTACGAATAACTGGTTAGAAGGGGATCTATAAAATGCCTGTGATACATAAAAATAAGCTCATCTTTATTCATATTCCTAGAACGGGTGGTACTTCAATTAATAGGTATTTTGAAGAAACAGGTGCCTTCGGAGAACATAAGCTTAATGTAAAAAATGAAAATTTTCATATAATGTATGGCTTATTTAAAACACAGAAAGAAACCTTTGAACTTGATCATTTAGATTATTTGGGTTTGAAAAGCTTCTGCCCTGAAGTGATTTTTGACTCATATAAAAAGTTTGCCATTGTAAGAGACCCTCTAGAGAGGTTATACAGTGATTTTGGAAGAATCAAATTACGAGGTGATAGACGTCTATTTGATGCTACAGATCTAGATTTTGATAGTTTTGTCGTAGAAGTAGCAAAATTGTTTGATAGAGGACTTGATAAGCTTGGTCATTTCAAAAGATCACACTTGATACCCCAAGTAAATTTTGTTCCGAAAGATAGCGATGTCAGTATTTTGCGGTTTTCAAACTTAATAGAAGATTGGAATACATTTAGAGATGAGCATGGACTAGAAAAGCGAGATCTACCCCACAGTAATAAATCTCAAAAAGTAGGTAGTAAACCTATCATTTCTGATACTACTGTTAAGCTAGTAAAAGATATTTACCAAGAAGATTATAAAATACTTTTTAACTTATAAGGGAAGAACATGAGTATTATCAAAAAAGCAAATTTATGTATACCTTCATGTGGAAGACCGCATAAGCTAAGAAATCTTATAGAGTCGATAATGGAAGAAGATTGGAGTAACATTAACAGCGTACTAATTGTTAACACTACGCCTTCTCATCAGGTTGATATACTAGATGAATATAAGGCTTTGTGTGAAGAGTTTGACTTATCTAGTATTTATATCCCTTGGGCTGGTCCAAGTGAAGCTAGATTAAAAGGGAATGAATACCTTAGCGCTAATATGCCATCAGAATATATTATGTTCTTAGATGATGACTTAAGCTTTACTAATAATAACCTAACTGCAATGCTAAGTTTTTTGAATAATAATCAACATGTTAAGTTGTGTTCGGCAACGTGGGTTGATCATCGTAATGGCGAAAAATCGGATAGACCAATAGGGTATAAGTATATAAAGAGTTCTAATGGCTCTGAAAGTAAGGTTCATAAATTCCCATTAGCGAAAAAACATTTTAACTCGGGCTATGTTTTTGTTGATGATGCTCAAGCTTCTATACTTGCAAGATCTAGTTTATTTGAATATTTAAATTTCGATCCCGAGTATGAGTTTTTTATGGAGTTATTTGATTTCTTTTATAATCTACATATTAATAATGTTGCTTGTGCTGTACTTCTTGATGTAGTTTTTGATCACTTTCCAGGAGACTACCAAACAGGATCACAAAAACGTAATGCGAATATTAAAAGAAATAAAGCGATAGACTATTTTAAATCCAAGTGGGGTATAACACCTCATTCACTCGCCTAATAATCAGCAACATTGAAGATGATAAAAATATGAAAAAAGCAGCAATTGTTCAGTTCGAAGCTGTTCATGAAGAAGTTATCCCCTCAATTGACTTTTACTTAAAGTCAGTCGGTTACAATACTGGTTCATATTTAAATAGGAATATTTATAAGCGCAAAGGTGATTTTTTTAGAGATGCTGGCTTTGAAGAAATTAATTATAGTTATGTGACTATAGAAAAAGGTAGTGACTGGGCAGAGTTAATGGAGACGGTTAAGGCTGATGAAGGTCTTGAGCTCTTAGTCTTAAATACCTTTCAAAGAAAAAGCGTTGTAAATTGGTCTTTAAATTTTGACATTCCAGTTATTGGCATAGTGCATAACCCATTACTTTTTCTTGCTATTCCGGATATAAAAAATATCCTAAAAGCAAATAGAAATATTTATTTATTAGGGCTTGCCCCACATGTCGCATCTTATCTAATTGCAAATGTTCCTTTTATGCAAGATAGAGTTGGATTCGTAGATCCAATTGTATGGGAAGACTCAAGCAGAGAAGATAAAATAAGAGTAATTGATGAAGGGAATACAAAGAGAGCTCTATCTATACCCGGCAGTGTTAACTTCAAGAATAGGGATTATGCGGCTCTGATTGAGCAAGTACATCTAGCTAAGCTCAGAGGGATGAGTAGTAAAAATATTGGTATTCGTTTTCTCGGTGGTGGAAAGGATAGAGCTGATTTAATAGACCTCATTCAAGATAAGGGAGTAAATGATTTTTTTGATTTTTCAGAAGTCAACGAACAAGGGTTCGTACCTTATGATGTATATTTGTCAGATCTGAAAAACTCGTCTTTTCTCTTACCTATGTTCAAAACAAGTGATATAGCTTATCGTACGTATAAGATTTCTTCAGTAATTTCTTCGGCTGTAGGGAACTCAATCCCACTACTAGAAGATAGTTGGACTAATATTGTTTACCAAACTAGTGGTATTGTTTACAACACAAGTTTGTTGGCAGATAAACTTTTAGAAATCAGCTTACTAAGTGAAGAAGTTTACTTAGAGCTTTGTAACCAAGCCAAAGAGACTAAATACAACTGGATTAAGCGATCTATAGCTCAATTAGAACAAGCAACTTCTTACTTCGAATCTAAGGATTAATAATGGAAAATAAGGCTGTTTTAGATCGATTTGTTGAGTATGGGCAGCTTTTAGCATTGTTTTCAAAAGATAAGTCTAAATTTATATCTTTGGGTAATAACTGCTTGATAAGCTATTACCTCAAGGATATAGGCCTTAAGAAAGAATCATACCCATTTGATTGGGTTTTTTCATCAGCTGAAGTTGTAGAAAGTTGTATTAAAGACAGCTTCAGTAATTACCTCGACGTAGATATGATTAAACCAAGTGCAAATAAGAAGAGTGCAGGCCACTTGAGTCTTCATCAAAGCTTCTTTAATCATAGAAACCCTTTAGCTGATAATAACTCTTTTGCTTATTATGAACGAAAAGTTAAGCGTTTTTTGTATCAGCAAGAAAAAAAAGAAAACCTGTTTTTAGTAAATATAATCAAAAATCCTGAGCAAAGGCCCGGTTGGGCAAACGGTTTTTACACAGATTCACACTTAGATCAAAATTACAAAGACTACCTTGGTTTGTGTGATTTACTGCCAAATGGAAAGTTTATATTTTTTGAAATATATACAGATGCTGTCAATTCATCAGTCGAATTATTAAGGAATACTGAAAGTTATATCGCACTGTCTGTAACACTTAAAGGTAAGAGTGATGGCGTTTGTTTCAAAGATAGAGAAAGTGATTATTTAAATTACTATTAACTTTTTTATAAAATAAATCACCAACTCTGACGTTTTACGAAAACAACTAATGTATTCAGAATTACTCAAAGGACTTATATGATATTACCTGTAGTAATGGCTGGTGGCACAGGTACACGCTTATGGCCACTGTCGCGTGGGAATTACCCCAAACAGTTTTTAACATTGAGCGGCAAGATTACAATGTTGCAAAGCACTTTAATACGATTAAATGGCTTAAAGCACTCGCCTGCAATGTTAATATGTAATGAAGAGCATCGTTTTATAGCTGCTGAGCAAGTACGACAACTAGGAATCGAAAATAATGGTATATTTTTAGAGCCTGTAGGGCGAAATACAGCTCCAGCAGTGGCCTTAGCTGCTTTTAAAGCAGTTGAAAATGGAGAGGACCCTGTACTTCTTGTGCTGGCGGCTGACCATGTAATAGAAGATAAGGAGGCTTTTCAAAAGAGTGTAAATCAAGCATATAATCTTGCAATGAAAGATAAATTAGTAACTTTTGGAATTGTGGGCCATAAACCCGAAACAGGTTATGGTTACATAAAGCGTGGGGAACAATTTCAAACAGGTTTCGTTGTAGATAGCTTTGTTGAAAAGCCTAACGCTTCTACCGCAGAGGAATATATTGCAAGTGGAAACTACTATTGGAACAGTGGTATGTTTTTATTTAAAGCAAGCCGCTATTTAAGTGAACTCAAAATACTTCGACCCGACATATACGAAGCCTGCTATCAGACAATGCAATCTCAAAGTAAAGACATGGATTTTATACGAATAGATAAAGTTGCTTTTAAAGCTTGCCCCGATGAGTCCATTGATTATGCAGTAATGGAGCACACAAAAGATGCAGTTGTAGTTCCTATGGATGCTGGTTGGAGTGATGTTGGTGGTTTTGCTGCATTGTGGGATGTTTCAAAGAAAGATGAAAATGGTAATGTTTTTAAAGGTGACGTAAAAGCTATTAATACTAAAAACACTTTGGTGTTTGGTGAAGATAAATTGGTTGCTACTGTAGGTGTAGAAGATTTAGTTATTGTTAATACCAAAGATGCATTATTAGTCACGCATAAAGGTGAATCACAGAATGTAAAAGCAATAGTTAAGCAGTTAAAAGATCAAAATCGTTCTGAAGCTACATTGCACAGAGAAGTATATCGCCCGTGGGGTAAGTATGATTCAGTTGATTGCAGTGACCGCTTCCAAGTAAAACGTATAACGGTAAAACCTGGTGCAAAACTATCTGTACAAATGCATTATCACAGGGCTGAGCATTGGATTGTAGTATCAGGTACGGCTAAAGTACAAATAGGTGATAAAGAGCAATTTGTTACTGAAAATGAATCGGTTTATATCCCAGTTACAACTGTTCATGCGTTAGAGAATCCAGGTAAGGTTGATTTAGAACTTATAGAAGTTCAGTCAGGATCTTACTTAGGTGAAGATGATATTGTACGATTCGAAGACCGCTACGGGCGAGTAAAGTAATATATAAGGTTTTTCCATGAATACAAAATTATTATGCTCAAAGGTGATCTCTGAAAGCAATATAACCTTTGGTACCAGTGGTGCTAGAGGACTAGTAGCCGATTTCACTCCAGAAGTATGTGCATCATTTTCTATTGCGTTTTTAAAGACGATTGATAACGAGTTCAGCTTTAGAACTGTTGCACTTGCTATTGATAATCGGCCAAGTAGTTATGCAATAGCGCAAGCTTGTGCTGAGGGTATAAAACAACTTGGTCTGGGAGTGGTTTTTTATGGTGTTTTACCGACTCCTGCTCTTGCTTATAAAGCTATGCAAGACAACATGCCAAGTATAATGATTACTGGTAGTCACATTCCTTTCGATCGCAATGGCCTGAAGTTTTATACCCCTAAAGGTGAGATAACTAAAGCTGATGAGTTAGCTATTTTATCTAATAATTCAGAGCTAAGTACGCTAGAGATATTACCAAAGCTATCGATAAACGAAGCTGCAGAGGAGGAATATATAAAGCGTTATACTGACTTATTTAATAGCGATGCCTTAGTAGGTAAGAAGATAGGTATATATGAACACTCAAGCGCTGGTAGAGATATTTATAAATCTGTATTCGAGCATCTTGGAGCCGAAGTTATCAGCATTGGGCGCAGTGATAATTTTGTACCTATCGATACAGAAGCTGTGTCAAATTACGATAAAGAAATGGCTGTAATGTGGTCAAAAGAGTATGGGTTTGACGCTATTTTCTCTACCGATGGTGATGGTGACCGCCCTTTAATTTCTGATGAAAATGGAAATTGGCTCCGTGGGGACATATTAGGCTTGTTATGTAGCCAGCTACTAAATGTTAACGCTTTAGCTGTTCCTATAAGCTGTAATACGGCCATAGAGCTTACAGGCAGTTTTAAAAAAGTGATACGTACTAAAATTGGTTCTCCTTATGTAATAGCTGAGTTTGCAAAGCTAAGTAACGAAAATTTCAATTTTGCTGGCTTTGAAGCTAATGGAGGTTATTTATTAGGTTCTGATATTAGCGTTAATGGAAAGGTTTTAAAAGCTCTTCCAACTCGCGATGCTTTATTACCGGCATTTATGTTACTAAGTCAAAAAGAACCTATTTCGAAGCAATTAGAAAAGTTGCCACAGAGATTTACTGCAAGTGATCGATTGCAAAACCTTGCTGAAGAAGAAAGCTCAAAGTTAGTTAGCGCTCTTAAGAAGAAAACTAATAGTTTTCTTGCAAACATTGGTTATGATCAAAGCTATGAACTAGATACTACTGATGGTTTACGAATTATATTAGAGTATGGTGATATAGTGCATTTAAGGCCTTCAGGGAATGCTCCTGAACTAAGGTGCTATACGGAATCGGATTCAGAAGTAAATGCACTTAATTTACTTCGTAAGGCCCTAGATATATTAGAAAAAAGATTTTGAGTATATCTGAAGTAGTTGATTAGCAAAAAAAGCTATTCTTGCCAGTATAGGCCTCAACCTTAAAAGATCGTCACTAAAAGTTTATAACAATCTAGACATTGTGGCGACTTATTATACTAACTCGTTGATTTTATGTTTAACTTTGTATCATCCAACTAGCTTTAGACATGTTAGGTAGTACTTCACCTGTTAAGTTCTGCCGAAAATACTGCTTTAAAGAGAGTAAAGTTGTTTAGATTAAATGGAATCGTAACACCCTGTGAATTAAGTTATTATCTATAATAGAATAATTCCACTTAATACGTTTGTAGCTGTTTAATCAAGTATTTTGTAACGCAATAAATACAAGAAATGTTAAGCGTTAATTTGAGGTATGGGTGAACCTTTTTATTTTTAATCTAAAGCATGTGTGTGGATTAAGCTATGCTCAATAACTCTGAAACGTTAGTTACTAAAGAAGGGGCTACTTCTTTTCCTTCTTTATTTTTGGGACCCTTATTAAGTTTTTTTTCACAAAAGCTATCAACTAATCTGCAATCGGGTAAGCTATTATATTTTTTAGCTCGTGAGGGGTATTGGTTTCAAATAGGATACAAGCAGTATTTAAGCACTATTGATAAAGCTAATAGCTACTACTTATTAGCATCACGAGCTTTCTTATTTAAGCTACTAATCAGCGACAAACGTAGTTATAAATACTCATTAAAAAGTGGCTTTAAAGGAACTTTTAGCGAATTATTACAAAGCCGTTTTATTTTAAACCACGATGAAATAACCCGTACTTTTTCGCCAGCACTTTTAGCTAAAACTATTGACTTAGAAGCCGATAAGCAAAGTGTAATTGATATATTTAATGCCCACAAAGCTGAACTAAAAACATTACTTGCACCGACTAAAAAAGCTTACTTAGCGTATTTAGATCAGCTTGGCGTTACTAAGCAACAAACTCTACATCTAGTTGATTTAGGTTACTCAGGTACTATTCAAAGTTTGCTAGGTATACTCCTTAATAAAAATACGTATGGACATTATTTGATAGCGTCTAACCCTGGGGTTCATTCCATTGAGGGCTGTACAGCTACAATGAAAGGCTACTTGAAAGAAGGGGTAAAAATAGGTGAAGGTTACTTGCCTCTCGATCGCTCTATGTTTTTAGAGTCGCTGTTAACTGCGCCTAATGGCCAGTTTAGAGATATACGTTTTAACACCTTTAATAAGAGTGGTAATAATTTAAAGCAATTTGATTTTTATTACGGGCGTAAGGTGGCATCCCAAAAGTATTTTTATATTTTAGAGCAAGTAATGGCAGGAGCCCTTGATTATGTTGAGCACGCAGCAAAGCACAATATTACGTTTACAAAAAGCGAGCTCGAAATGCTTTTAAATAGCTATTTAAGCAAACCCCACATGATACCGCACTCCATAGCACATATTTTTGATATTGATGACGATGTAACTGGCAACGGTACGGTTAACGCATTACAGTTTTTTGGTTTAAATAAGTGACAATAAAAAAATATATAAAGCGCACATTTCCTAGGGTATTTAGCTTTTTTAAAAACACCCCTATTTTATTTAGAGCTACTAAAGCATTAGAGCGCCGTCTAATTAAGCTTAGGTATTTTGTTTTTCGTTCAAAGAAAACGGCTTACTCTTCTAAAAAAGCGAGCAAGCTACTTAGAAAAGCTAAGTTATTGAAGCTATTTGATGCAAAATATTACTCTGCACAACAGAGCCGAACATTTAGCTGTGAGCAAGAGGCATTTGAAGATTATTTACACAAAGGTACTTTTAGCTGCGTAAACCCAAGTAAAAACTTTGATACCGAACTTTACTACAAATGTAACACCGATATTTATTTAAGTGGTGAGCATGCATTAGTGCATTACTTAGCGCACGGTAAAGATGAAGGGCGTTTAGCTTTGCCAGCTAAAGCTAAGTGGCACCCAAAAGCGATAGCAAGTAGTGCCAATGGTGAGCCAACATCACTTAAATTAGCGATGTGTTTTCATGTGTTTTATGGCGAATTTATAGATTATTACTGCAAAGCGTTAGCTAAGTTTTCGCAATCGGTTGATGTATTTGTAAGTGTTGCTAGTGACGAGCTTGCTAAAAAAGCAATACACGATTTTAAAGCGTGTTCAAAGGTAAGCAAGGTTGTAGTAAAGGTAGTGCCTAATCATGGTCGGAACTTTGGCCCTATGCTTGTTGAGTTTGCACGTGACTTGCAAAACTATGATTTATTTTGCCATATGCACTCTAAAAAATCGCTATATTCGGGGCGCGCACAAACCCAATGGGCTGATTACTTGGGTGAATACCTTTTAAACGACCAGCACGTTATTAAGCAAGTACTTAATCATTTTAACGATAATCCTAAAAGCGGTATGTATTATCCCACTTCGTTTTGGATGATGCCAGATTGGATAAACCATTGGCTTAAAAATAAACCCGCGGCACAAAGGTTTGCTAAAGAGTGGGATATAGAATTAACTGATGACTTTTTAGCTTACCCTGCTGGTGGTATGTTTTGGGCAAGGCCTGAGGCGCTAAAGCAGCTTTTAAATAAAGAATATAATTACGATGAGTTCCCCGGAGAGCCTTTACCTAACGATGGCTCTGAGCTACATGCCCTTGAGCGTATGCTTGGGCTACTTGTTGAAAAAAATGGCTACAAGCAGCTTTTTTACTACCCTAAAACAGGCCAATTTACACACGATACAAGCTATATTTTAACGCAATATGTTAATACAGCCGAAGGGCTTAAAAATCAGCTTAATAATTTTGAGCATATAAGTTTTGACGTATTTGATACCTTAGTAAGGCGTGAATACTTTGCGCCGGATTACGCTAAGTTGTTATTAGGTAAAGCGTTGGTTGAAAGTGGTGTTGCAAGTAATGCCCATGAATTTGTTAAAATGCGTAATACCGCTGAGTTTGAGGTACGTAAAGCTAAAAACTTTGTTGGTGATGTAACTATTTTTGAAACCTACGACTATTTAGCTAAGCAACTGGGTTGGAGCAACGAGCAAGCTCATAACTATGCAGAGCAAGAGTTTGCTTACGACCTACAAATGATTTTACCAAAAGATGAAATGGTCGATATTTTTAACGAGCTTATTTTAGCCGGTAAACAAGTAATGGTTGCATCAGATACCTATTACACAAAAGATCAGGTTACACTTATACTGGCTAAAGTGGGCATTAGTGTGGGGTTTGACTTACTTGTATCAAGCGACTTAGGTAAACGCAAAGATAGTGGCACGCTATGGCAACACATAAAAGAGAACTTACCCGAAGGGCAAAGTTTTATACATGTTGGCGATAACGCCGTGGCTGATGCACAAATACCCGGTGATTTTGGGTTACAGAATTTGCATATTTTAAACCCGCTTGATAAATGGCAGGCCGGTGGCTTTGTTAACCCATTTGTAGGTGAACAAGGATTAAATGAGGCACAAATATTAAAATGGGGCCCGCTGGTAAGCGACTTTGGCCGATTTGGATTTTTAGGTGAGTAGTATTTAATGTTTGAAACTTTATATTTGCACGTTGGCTGGTCTAAAACGGGTACGTCTGCAATTCAATACCAGCTTGATTTACAGCAAAGCGAACTAAAAGCGCAAGGGGTTTTATATTCTAAAACACTGCAAATGAACGACCAAGCGCATCATCATTTTGCGTTAGCATTTGCGCCAATACACGGTTACCCTGCTAAATACAAAATACCAGAAGTGCTTGATATGCTTGAACAGGAAATGCTAAGTGAAGGTTGCCATTCTGCACTAGTTTCGAGCGAACTTTCGCCTTTTTATTTTAATAACCCCCGTTTTCAGGAATGGGTTAAAAAGTTTAAAAAAGTGGTGGTGATTGGCACTGTAAGGCGCCAGTCTGATTTACTACTCTCACTATTTAACCAGCTAGTAAAAGATCCTAACGTTAGGTTTAAAGGGCGCTTTTTTCAAATGGCGTTAAATAATTTTCCTAAGTTAAATTACTTTCAGCAACTTAACAGGTGGGTGCCTAAAGTAGGTAAGGAGAATATTTTAGTTGTGCCTTATAGCGATACTGTTGTTGATGACTTTTTAGCGCTATTTAATTTAAGCCTTAAAAGTTCACATGATAACGTTGTTGTTAATCCCTCACTGCCAACAAGCGCATTAATGCTAATGCAAGAGCGAACTGTACAGATAAACGACGCACCTCAGTATACTCATATACGCGATAACCTTATAAGTGAAATAGGCAATAAGGCGGTTGATGATAAACCAAAGCGAGTGTTTTTAACTGCAGGTGAGCTTAGGGCAATTGATAATAACTTTAATGGGCCAAACAAGCGTGTTGCAAGGGAATTTCTATCTCAAGATGAATTGTTTACTGATAAAGTATACAAAGATATTCCTGCTTACTAGGGCTTTTAAATTAATATGCACCATAAAGTTAAGCTAGTTGCGGTAGCAAAAGATGAGTCTGCATATTTAGCTGATTGGATTCAACATCACTTGTTTTTTGGCTTTGCTGAAATACATATTTATATAAACCGAACAAGTGATGACTCTGCTAAGGTTTTAAATAGCATTAGTCAATTACATGAAAATGTTACTTTTAGCCATGCTGATTGGATTGATCAGCTCCCACCGCCATCAAAAAAAAACCTGCAGCATATATGTTATATGCAAGCACTTAGCTCTATTGAGCCTGATATAACGCATTTACTATTTTTAGATGTTGACGAGTATTGGGTGTCGCAGCGTTACACTTGTATAAATGACTTTTTAATTAGCTGCGATAAAGGCCAAGATTTAATTGTATTTGAATGGCTTAACGAAGGAGCTGTAACTACACCATTTTTAGCATTGCCACAAAGATTAACGGGTAAGGTACATGCTTTAGGTAAAAGTATTATTAACGTTTCTGCGATTAAAAATATAAAACAAATACGTTTACATGTGCCGATAATGAATGAGTCAAGTAAGGTTACGTTAGTAGATGGGGAGGCGTTTAAGTGCCAGCCAAATCTACCTCAACATGTAGCGGTTAATATTAATTCATTTAAGCATACGTTTATTTTTCATAGAATGTTTAGATCTGAGATGGAGTACTTAGCTGCGTTGTATCGTGGTAACCCTGAGGGGGATTTTCCTATTAAATTAAACCGAAATGGGTATGGCTACATTAATAATGAAAATCTTCAAAGCTATAGTTTTGAACAGCAACTTTACGCAGAATATATTGAAAATAAAAAGCAGTTTTTAAAAGAATGTAATATTGATAAATATATTTTGGACGCACAGAATACAGTTGAAAAAAAAGCAGAGCAATTAAAGTTAATGCTGCCTAATTTACTTGCTAAAAAACCACAGGCTGTGGCAAAAGTGCTAGGTAACTTAAAAGACGAAAAAATAAATAAAATTTTAAGTGTTCATTACAAACAAAGTCAGGCAAGTAAAGCTACTCACGCTGCTAAACCTAGGGGCTTGAAAAACCGTATTTTAAAGTGCTTTAAGTTTTAAAATTGCGGTGTACATTAGGCTTAGTTATTTAAGATTTGGCTAGAGTTGGCTGCTGAGGTAATGAATTTATAGGTATAAGTTAAGTCATAGACTTAAAATATAAAAGCTTCGTATATTGCGCTACTCTTGCAACTATGTGTTTGGAGGTCTTTATAAACACGGTTAATTTAATTATACATATTGGCCCGCCAAAAACAGGTACATCGGCTATACAAAAGTGGTTAAAAGATAATACTGACTTTTTAAGAGCGCATGGAGTTTTTTACCCGCAGCACAAAGAAGATAGCAACGGTATTAGTTCTGGCAATTTTTTATCTGTATTTGACCCTTTTAAAGGTGATTACAAGTTAAACCTAAAGCGTATAGAAGAGCTTAAAAATAAAACGACTGCAAATAACTGTCATACATTATTATTGAGCTCGGAGTTTTTTTTCCATCGATTATTGCCTTTAGTAAATAATCTGCCCAATGTGCGCTGTATTGCTTATGTAAGAAACCCTGCAGAATTGCATGAATCTCATTACAACCAGTCCGTTAAAAGACATGGTAATGTGGCCACCATAAGACGAGCAGATTCGTTACCTATGAACGCTTTAAAAGTACTAGGTGATTATGCTAGCAAACTTGGCGATAGGCTTATTTTACGCGCTTATCATGAAGATTTATTTTTAAATAATAGTATTGTTAATGATTTTTTAACGGCTATAAATTTGCCGGCAGAAGAAGTGGCTAATATAAGCTGTACTAAACGTATTAATACTAGTTATACGCTTGAGGCTTTAGAGGTTAAACGTTGGTTTAATAGATATGAGTTAGGGAGTAATTCAAACCTTTTAGACCGTATTTTGCAGTCATATAGTAATGGCGTTACGCGTTTTACTTTTGTTGGTAAGCACCAGTTTAATGATTATAAGCGACAATCTTTAAAGTGGTTAAGGCAGCTAAATGAACAAGCTCCTTTTGCAAATGGCGATAAATTAATAAAAGCTGTACATGATCAAGCGCATCAAAATTTTTATAAACAAGAAATAAGTATGCAGCAATGCGACTCTGTACTTAGGTATATTGCTAAAGAGAATATTGCTTTGCTAACTAATTTGGCGCTTTGCGTTTATGCTCAGCCCAACGTTGAAGATAAACCTCCTTTTACGGATGTTTTATTTCAGCTTGTGCCCCCAAGTGCTGCAGTGCCAAACTTATTGCAATACACTAAGCGTGCGTTTGTAAATAGCTATAGTTACAAAATAGAGAGCTTTGATGATTTAAATTACACGCAGGGCAACCGTAAATTTAGAGTTAGTGTTAATAGGCTTCTTAGAAAGCGATTTAGCTTAGTTGCTTATTTAAAGGTACGCTTGTTACTACTTAGCTTAAAGGCGTGAAGTAATTGAAATTTTTTAGAAAAACATCAGTAAAAATAGTCAAAGCGCTTTTAAGTATATTGCCTCAGAGCATTGTGGATAAAGTAAAGCAAAACCCTAGGCTGGTTGCTGCGTATAGTCGTAATTTGCATAAAAGTGGTTTGCTATATCAACTACAAACGCTTGATGAGCTTAAGCGCTCTTACGCTGATTATATTAACAATCATAACGGCTACCTTGCTGAGCAAATTACACACTTTGGCGAGACGTGCAAAACTGATTGCTCGTTAATTGTATGTGTTACTGATTACAACGCTAATAGTTTGCTGGCTACGCTTAAAAGTATTAAAGAGCAACATGCTGCTTTTTCAAATGTAGTTATTTATTGCTCGGCAAACAATACAGTTAAAATAAATGAATTTTTATCGTTACACAGTGCTTTAAGTTTTAAGACAGTTACTAGCTTAAATACAGAGTGCTTACCCCCTAAGGTAGTTAATAGCCCGTGCTTTTTTATATTCGCTGGTGATGTATTGCACCCGTATTTGGGGTTTGTGTTAGCTACTGAGTTATCAAGCTCATCTAAGTTTGCCTATGTTGATACCGATTTTTTAAACGAAAAAAGCCAACAAAGAGAGTTTGCCGACTTTAAACCTGGTTGGAACCCCGATTTACAGCTAACAAATGGCTATATTAGTTCAGGTATTTGGGTTAAAAACGTAGGTGACTTTAGCGCTGTAAAGCTCCCTCTTAACACATTTATGTTAAGTGTATTTATGTGTACGCGTTATATTAGTAACTCTAAGGTAAGAGTTGAGCATATATCTCAAGTATTACTTTCTCGCCCATCTAACTTACCCAAGTTTAGTAATGCTAAAAAGCAATTAAGCGCTTTATATGCCCCGTTTGCTAGTGTTATGGAGTCGGCTTTACCTAGTGTTTACTTACGCTGGCATTTAAATACACAGCCATTGGTTTCAATTATTATTCCTACACGAAATGGTTTGGCGTTGGTAAAAGGCTGTATTGAATCTATTTTAAATAAAACAACTTACAGTAACTATGAAATATTACTCATTGATAATGGCTCTGATGACCCTGAATGCCTTAAATACTTTAACCAATTAAGCAAGCATTCAAAAATAAAGGTGCTTAATTACGCGGGCGAATTTAATTATTCAGCTATAAATAATTTTGCAGCTAAAAATGCCACTGGCGAAGTGCTGGCACTTGTAAATAACGATATTGAGGTTATTGAACCTAACTGGCTTACAAATATGGTTAGCCATGTTATGCGAGACGATATAGGTTGCGTAGGAGCTAAGCTTTTATATTCTGATAATCGTATTCAGCATGCAGGTGTGGTTATGGGCTATGGTGGCGGTGCAGGGCATGGCCATAAGTATTTTCCTAGTGATCACTTTGGTTATATGAATCGCCTGATTGCTACACAAAATTACAGTGCGGTTACGGCAGCTTGTTTGCTTATTAAAGCCAAAGATTTTTGGGCTGTTGGTGGCCTTAACGCAAAAAAGCTGACTATTGCGTTTAATGACGTAGATTTATGTTTAAAAGTAAGAGAGCTGGGTAAGCGTAATTTATATTGCGCAGAGGCGGTATTGTATCATCATGAGTCGGTTTCACGCGGGCATGAGGATACCCCCGAAAAAGTTAAGCGCTTTAACGCTGAACTTGCCTATTTGCAAACTACATGGGCGGATGTAATAGCGGCCGATCCTGCGTATAACCCTAACTTAACGCTAAAAAGAGAAAATTTTGCAATTAAGTCTTTTAGGTAGTTAATAAAGATGTAAACGAACGCTATTATTACGTGCACGTTTTTTGAATCAGTTGTTAAATTACGCTACACTGTATTTACTATGTAGATAACTGTTTTTTGGTTGTTTTATCTTTTTATAGAGAGAGTATGATCCCAATATCGGCAACTAATAATCAGTTTATATTGCAATCTACTTACCCTATTGCAAGTAGTGTAAGCATAGTATGTGGTATGTCTGTCTATATTAACGACCGACTAGAATGGGTAAAGCAAGCGGTTGAAAGTGTTTTAAATCAGACCTTACCAGCAGATTTATTTATGATTGTACTTGATGGTGAAGTAGCTGACGATATAGCTATTTATTTAACCCAAGTAGAAAAAGAAAACCCCAACTTAGCGCTTGTACATGGCACAACAAACAAGGGTTTGAGCGCATGTATGAACTACATTATTGACTCTACCCTACCATTAAATCCTCGGTATTTTTTTAGAATGGATGCCGACGATATATGTGTGCCTCACCGTTTTGAAAAACAAGCGACGTTACTTGATAAGCATGATGATGTTGACGTGCTTGGCTCTGCCCTTTGGGAGGTAGATGAGCAAGGTAATAGGGCGGGGATTCGCAGGTTACCCCTTACTCATTCTAAATTGCTGTATGCGTTTTCGCGTCGTTGCCCTATTAATCACCCTACGGTGGCAATTAGGTATAATGTATTTGCACGTGGCCATAGGTATTTGCCTAACATGCGTAACACACAAGATTATTTTTTATGGATTGCATTGGCTAAAGATGGCTGTAAGTTTGCAAACGTAAAAGAGCCATTACTTCACTTTAGGCGCATTAACGGTTTTTATAAGCGCCGGGGTAGGGGGAAATCGGTAAATGAATTTAAAGCGAGACTTTTAGCTATGGATTCGCTTAAGCAAAAGTCTTTACAAAATTATTGTTATGCGTTGTTTGTATTAATTTTACGAATGATGCCTTCATGGATTATAAAAGTTGCATATAAAGCCGACCGTTTTATATTAGGCTTAAATAAACACAATTAATTATGATTGGTGCAGTTTTAGTTGTTTATAAGCCCGATTTAGCGTTAACAGAACGCCTACTCACTCGTTTATACGGGCAAACCGAAGAAGTGGTTATTGTTGACAATAGCCCAACCCCTCACGATTTTACTAAAGTAATTAAGCATTACCATTATATTCACCTTGCTGAAAACTCTGGCATAGCGCATGCGCATAATGCTGGGCTTATTTATTTATTAAAGGCAGGGTGCGAGTACGCTATTTTACTCGATCAAGACAGCTTAATCCCAAGCGATATGGTGTTTAATTTAAGTAGTTTGCTTAAAGCATCTAGCAAAATTAAACAAAACGTTGTAGCCATTGGCCCACGTATTAGGTGTAGTTTTTCAGATAAAAAAGTTAACCCTAAAGTACAAAAAGAGGTATTTGAGTACGACGACCTAGTGGGAGTGACACAAATTATAGCCTCGGGCATGATGATAGATTTGAGCGCCCTTGATCATATAGGATTAAAAGACGAGTCGTTATTTATTGATGGTGTAGACCATGAGTGGTGCTGGCGCGCTCGTAGTATGGGGTTCGATATAGCCAAAGCTAAAAATGTAGAAATGGTGCATAGGCTTGGCGACTCACGTAGTAAATTTATTGGCGTTACTTATAAAGTAGGCGCGCCAATTAGGCTTTATTATCAATTTAGAAATATTTTACTTTTAAGCCGCAGGCCATATGTTCCAACCTATTGGAAAGTTAGGTGTTTGTTTTTTATGCCTATAAGGTTGTTTTTAAACTCGGTAATGCAAAAAAACAGGCTTAAGCGCTTAGGGTTTATGCTTCAAGGCATTGTTGATGGCGTACTTGGCCGCAAAGGGCCGTATAAGTCACATTGGAAGTGAGTGAAAGATTATAGGTTTAGATAGCAAGTGAATTTGTATTTGTAGACGTCTTGCTTGCTGCTCGGTGTTAAATTACTTGTAGGCGCCTTGCTTGTTGGCGCGTTGGTTTAAAAGTCTATATTTTTCAATTTCTTGCGTGAGCAAGCTTCACGCCTACGGGTGACAGCTTTGGGCAACGGGCGGCTCGGTGTTAAATTATTTGTAGGCATCTTGCTTGCTGGCGCGTTGGTTTAAAAATGTAAGCTTCGCTTATTGCGTGAGCAAGCTTCACGCCTACGGGTGATAGCTTTGGGCAACGGGCGGCGTGGTGTTAAGTTTTTTGTAGGCGCCTTGCTTGCTGGCGCGTTGGTATAAAAGTGTAGATGTTTTAATTTTTTGCGTGAGCAAGCTTCACGCCTACGGGTGACAGCTTTGGGCAACGAGCAAGTCGGTGTTAAATTTTTTGTAGGCGCCTTGCTTGCTGGCGCGTTGGTTTAAAAATGTAAGCTTCGCTTATTGCGTGAGCAAGCTTCACGCCTACGGGTTATAGCTTTGGGCAACGGGCGGCACGGTGTTAAATTACTTGTAGGCGTCTTGCTTGCTGGCGCGTTGGTTTAAAAGTGTAGATGTTTAATTTCTTGCGTGCGCAAGCTCTACGTCTACGTTGAAAATCTGTAAACGCGAAATTTGTGGGCGTAACACGAGTAAGTAACGTTAATTGTAGTTTTGTGAGTTACATGAAATGTATACATATTGCATGCGTTGGTAATTAAACATAGACTATCTGCGCATAAGAGTTTTAAGTCGGTCATTAAAATTGACTAGCATGGATTTTGATAAATTAGGATATAAACAAACATTATGAATGAAGAAAAGTTAACTCATCTAAAGGCGCTTGAAGCCGAGTCGATTCATATTATGCGGGAAGTTGCTGCTGAGTTTGATAACCCAGTAATGCTTTACTCTGTAGGTAAAGACTCGTCGGTTTTATTGCACTTAGCACGTAAAGCGTTTTACCCAGGTAAAATTCCTTTTCCGCTAATGCATGTTGATACTAACTGGAAATTTAAAGAAATGATCCAGTTTAGAGATCAAATGGCTAAAAAGTATGGCTTTGACTTAATTGTTCATAAAAATCCTGAAGGTATTGCTATGGGTATGAGCCCATTTGTACATGGCAGTGCTAAGCATACTGATGTTATGAAAACTCAAGGCCTTAAGCAGGCGCTTGATATGAATAACTTTGATGCTGCATTTGGTGGTGCTCGCCGCGATGAAGAAAAATCGCGAGCTAAAGAACGTGTTTATTCTTTCCGTGATAAAAATCACCGCTGGGATCCTAAAAATCAGCGCCCTGAATTGTGGAACGTTTATAATAGCAAAGTAGATAAAGGTGAGAGCATTCGTGTGTTCCCGCTTAGTAACTGGACCGAGCTAGACATTTGGCAGTACATTTACCTTGAAGGTATTGAAATTCCATCATTATACTTTGCTAAAGAGCGCCCTGTAGTTGAGCGCGATGGCACACTTATTATGGTTGATGATGAGCGCATGGAGCTTGAAGAGGGCGAACAAGTACAAAATAAAATGGTGCGTTTTAGAACGCTTGGTTGCTACCCATTAACTGGTGCTGTTGAGTCTGTAGCACAAACCCTTCCTGAAATAATCCAAGAGATGCTGCTTTGTACTACATCTGAGCGTCAAGGCCGAGTAATTGATAATGACTCTGCGGGTTCTATGGAGAAGAAAAAAATGGAAGGCTACTTCTAAAGCGCTTCGGGCCTCTAGCTATGAGCTGCGAGCTGCGAGCTTAAATATGCAACTATTAGCTCTCAGTAAGTAGCCAAAAGTAATAAACAAGGATGCTTATGAGATACGAAAATTTAGAGGTTTGGCAGCGTAGTTTTCGCCTAAGTATAAAAATTTATAAAACATTTGAGCAGCTAAAAGACTTTGGCTTAAAAGATCAAATGTGTAGAGCCGGCGTTTCTGTTCCTAGCAATATTGCAGAAGGCTTTGAAAGAGAGTCCGATAAAGAAAAAGCTCGCTTTTTAGTTATAGCAAAGGGCTCTTTAGGCGAATTAAAAACGCAGTTAATGATTGCAACTGAACTAGCTTATATTTCAAAAGAAAATAGCTTGTCGATTATTAGTGAATGTGAATTAATTGGGAAAATGCTAGGTAGTCTGATTAGAACAATTAAAAGTTGCTCGTAGCTCGTAGCTCGCAACATAAACAAATTTAAGCACGTAGCTCGACGCCAGCAGCTCGTCGCTTACAGCTTATAAAGGACTTAAAATGACCGAACAAACACAACCAAACTTACTTGCTACAGATATTGAAGCTTATTTAAAAGTACACGAAAACAAAGATATGCTGCGTATTTTAACCTGCGGCAGTGTAGACGACGGTAAATCAACGTTAATTGGCAGATTACTTTACGATAGCAAAATGATCTTTGAAGATCAGATGGCTGCAATTGAAAAAGATTCAAAACGTTTTAACACTACAGATAACGATTTTGATTTATCTCTTTTAGTAGATGGTCTGCAATCTGAGCGTGAGCAAGGTATTACTATTGATGTAGCGTACCGCTATTTTGCAACGGATCAGCGTAAATTTATTATTGCCGATACACCAGGACATGAGCAATACACTCGTAATATGGCAACGGGTGCATCTACGTGTGACTTGGCGATTATTTTGATTGATGCTCGCCATGGTGTGCAGGTTCAAACTCGTCGTCATAGCTATATTTGTTCATTATTAGGTATTAAAAATGTTGTTGTAGCCATTAATAAAATGGATGCAGTAGGCTACGAGCAATCTGTTTACCAAAATATTAAAAAAGATTACCGTGAGTTTGCACAAGACCTTACATTTGATGATGTACGCTTTGTACCAATTTCGGCATTACGTGGCGATAACGTAGTAAACGAAAGCGAAGCTATGAGCTGGTATCCTGGTTCTACTTTAATGAAGCTGTTAAATACTGTACAAGTAAACCATGCTAAAAATGATGAGTTTAGATTACAGGTTCAGTACGTTAACCGTCCTAACTTAAACTTTAGAGGCTTCAGTGGTACTGTTGCTGCGGGTGACATTCGAGTAGGAGATACTGTAGCCTCTTTACCTTCAGGCAAAGAAAGTAAAGTTAAGTCTATAGTTACTTTTGATGGCGATCTTGAAAAAGCATCTGCGGGTATGGCAATTACATTAACGCTTGAAGATGAAATTGATGTAAGTCGAGGCGATATGTTGGTTCGCCCTCATCAAAAACCACACTCAGCAGATAGCTTTGAAGCAGATGTTGTATGGATGACTGAAGAAGCTTTGCATGTAGACCGTGAATACGAAATTAAAGTAGGTAGTAAGTCGGTTTATGGCTATGCTGAAACGATTAACTATAAGGTTGATGTAAATACTTTAGAGCAGCAAGAAGCATCGCAATTAAACTTGAATGAGATTGGTAATTGCCAATTTGCATTAACAGCACCTGTACAATTTGATGCTTACGATGTAAATAAACATACCGGTGCGTTTATTGTTATTGACCGTTTAACAAACGTAACTGTTGGTGCTGGTATGATACGTAAACCATTGGATGGTAAAGCTAGCAAACCTAAAAGCGAGCACTCAGCGTTTGAAGTAGAGTTTAATGCGCTAGTTCGTAAGCACTTTCCGCATTGGGATGCAAAAGTAATCCGTTAGATTACTCAGGATATAGCGGGCTTTTTACTGGCCCGCTGTTTATTTTATTAACTAAGGATAGCTAATTTAATCATGCCATTAGATGCATATCTAACGCTTTGTATTTTTGCTTTAACAATTTTAGGCTTAATTGTTTTACAAACAAGACCAGTTGCTGTTTTTGGTGCCACATTGGTTGCTTTAATAGCTTGCGATTTGGTTAGTAAAGATCAGTTTTTAACGAGTATTGCTAATCCTGGGCTTGTAACGCTAATATTGCTGGTGCTTTGTTCATTAGCGCTTGAAAAAACACGTTTGTTAAGGGTTATTGCTTCTAAAACTATTGTAAATAGTTACTTTTCAACATGGTTTAGGCTATTTGGCGTAACTACGTTTTTTTCTTCTATATTAAACAATACAGCGGTAGTGGCTACGCTGCTTTCACCTATTAGAAATAATCCCCATCATTTTGCAAGTAAATTACTATTGCCTTTGTCATATGCCTCTATTTTAGGCGGAACGCTCACACTTATTGGTACCTCGACTAATTTAATAGTTAACTCTATGTATATCGAAGCCTCGGGTAAGTCTTTATCGTTTTTCTCATTTACTGCTGTAGGTGCAATTTTAGTACTTTGCTGCGGGTTTACTATGCTTTTGTGCGCTCGGATGTTACCAAGTATTGAGCAAAATAAAGCAACCTCTGAAGGCTACTTTATAGATGCGAAGGTATCTGCAGATTCTGAACTTGTAGGTCGCTCTGTTGAGGTTAATGGGCTTAGGCATTTAGAGTCCTTATTTTTAGTTGAAATAGTGCGCGCTGGCAGGCTTATTAGCCCGGTTTCTCCATCTGAAATAATACATCCATCTGATAGGCTTATATTTTGTGGTGATATAACTAAGTTATTACAACTAGGGCAGTTTTCTGGATTAGAAATTTTTGCAGAAAAAAATGGCACTTTAAATAGTAATCTCACTGAGGTGGTAGTTAGGCCTGAAAGCGTTATTGTTGGACGTACGTTAAAAACTACTGGATTTAGGGCTTTATTTGACGCAGCAGTGGTTGCCATTAGACGAGACGGCGAGCAAGTATCGGGTAAGCTGGGTGATGTAGTAATTCGTTCAGGTGACTTTTTAGTTTTAGCTGTAGGTGATGACTATAAATCGAGAACAAATATAAACAAAAACTTTTTAACACTTTCGGGTGTTGAGCCCGAAAGTAGAATTAATGGCTGGCGTGCTTGGCTTTCTATTGGTGGATTTATAACTACCATTGCATTGGCTGCGGTTGACGTTTTAGATTTGTTAGAAGGTTTGGTGTTACTTCTTGGTGGCCTTTTATTTACGCGCAGTTTAACTACAAACGAAATTGTTAGACGTTTTCCTATAGATATTTGGTTGGTGGTTTCTTCAGCTATTTTGCTGTCGAACGCGCTGGTTAACTCTGGCGTGGTTGAATCGCTAGGTGGATTTATAGGTCAATTTGACGACCCTAGGTATGTATACACTGCATTTGTATTAGTTTATGTAGTAACTTGGTTAATGACTGAGTTTATAACTAATAACGCAGCAGCTGCTTTAATGTTTCCTATAGGATATACCGTTGCATTAGGTTTTGGCGTTGATGTATTACCTTTTGTTATGGCGGTAGCATTTGCCGCAAGTGGCAGCTTTATTAGCCCGTATGGATATCAAACAAATTTAATGGTGTTTAATGCAGGCAATTATAGGTTAAATGACTTTGTAAAGCTGGGGTTACCCATTAGCATTGTGTATGCACTTGTTGTATTGGTGTTTGTACCTGTGTTTTTTCCTTTTAGTGTTAGCTGAAAAAAAACATCGAGTTAATAGCTTAGCGCCTACGTTAAAAGTCGGCGTGGTGGTTAAATTTTTGTAGGCGCCTTGCTTGCTGGCGCGTTGATATAAAAGTATAGATGTTTAATTTCTTGCGTGAGCAAGCTTCACGCCTACGTTGAAAGTCGGCGTGGTGGTTAAATTTTTTGTAGGCGCCTTGCTTGCTGGCGCGTTGGTATAAAAGTGTAGATGTTTTAATTTCTTGCGTGAGCAAGCTTCACGCCTACGTTGAAAGTTGGCGTGGTGGTTAAATTTTTGTAGGCGCCTTGCTTGCTAGCGTGTTGGTATAAAAGTGTAGATTTTTCAATTTATTGCGTGAGCAAGCTCTACGTCTACACCGAAAATTACGCGGTGTTTAAATTTTTTGTAGGCGCCTTGCTTGCTGGCGCGTTGGTATAAAAGTGTAGATGTTTCAATTTCTTGCGTGAGCAAGCTTCACGCCTACGTTGAAAATTGGCGCGGTGGTTAAATTTTTTTGTAGGCGCCTTGCTTGCTAGCGTGTTGGTATAAAAGTGTAGATTTTTCAATTTATTGCGTGAGCAAGCTTCACGCCTACGTTGAAAATTGGCGTGGTGGTTAAATTTACTTGTAGGCGCGTAGCTTACTGGCATTTAAAAGCAGCGCTTTTACATTGGTTATTACATTCTAAACCATGAGAAGCTTCGCTTCTAACGTGAGCAAACTCTAAACAATATAATATAGAGCGTTATAAGTTTCAGGCTTTAAATAATTTAAAATAAAGGTGCTTTAATGAGCCAAGATGAAAACATAGTATGGCACACACAAACTGTGTCGAGAGATCAGAAGCAACAGCACAAAGGCCATAAACCAGCACTACTTTGGTATACTGGATTAAGTGGCTCAGGGAAATCAACAGTTGCAAATGCTGTAGAGGCGAAACTATTTTCGCTAGGGTGTCATACATACTTACTTGACGGCGATAATGTCCGTATGGGTTTAAACAAAGGGCTCACTTTTAGTGATGAAGACCGCGTTGAAAATATTCGTCGTATAAGTGAAGTTGCTAAGCTGTTTGTGGACGCAGGACTTATTGTGTCTACTGCGTTTATTTCGCCATTTAAAGCTGATCGCGCTCAGGCTCGAAGTATAGTGAATGAAGGTGAATTCATAGAAGTGTTCATCGACACGCCACTAGCTATTTGTGAAAGTCGAGACCCTAAGGGACTATACAAAAAAGCGCGTGCGGGTGAGATTCCAAATTTTACAGGGATTAGCTCTTCTTTTGATGTGCCTGAAAACCCGGACATACATGTCCATACAGCAGAGCAGACCATTGAACAATGCGCAGATCAAATTGTTGATTATTTGATAAAAAATAAAATTGTAGGAACTAACAGTTAACTACTTTTGATTAGTAAATTTACCAATGGCTTTACTTTGTGTGGTAGTACTTGGCTGCTTTGTTGATAAAATAAACACGCTTTTTGTGATAGTAGACCCTATGCTTACTATCCTTAGGTTAAGAGCTGCCTTTAATTATATTGGTATACTTTTTCTATTTTGGTACTTGAGAGTATTATGAAATATGACATTTTTAACGGTGATGCCGACGGCATTATTGCTTTATTACAGCTGCAATTAGCTAACCCCACCGAGACAGTAAAGGTAACGGGTGTTAAACGCGATATTCAATTAATGCAAAAAATCACTCCTCAAGAAGGGGACTGTATTAGGGTATTGGATATTTCTATGGAAAAGAATATGCCAGCGCTTCACGATGCCTTAAGTGCTGGGGCTCGTGTTATGTATGTTGATCACCACAAAGCTGGGGATATACCTAACCATGCAAATTTATTTGCCCATATAGATTTAGATGCAAATATGTGTACAAGTTTAATTGTCAGTGATTTGCTAGATAAACAATTTCACTTATGGGCTATTACTGCCGCTTATGGTGATAACTTATTTGCTAAGGCTGATAGCGAGGCCGATAAGCTTGGATTAACTGAACTTCAAAAGTCACAGTTAAAAGCATTTGGTACTTACATAAACTATAACGGCTACGGAAGTGAAGTGGCAGATTTACATTTTGCACCTGCCGATTTATTTGAGCTGCTTATGCAGTATAAGTCACCTTTTGATGCAATAAACGATAAAAGCTCGGTTTATTATACTCTTGAGCAAGCTTATAAAGCTGATATGGAGAAAGCCGCTAATGCGCAAATACTCCATGATTGCGATACAGCTAAAGTAATATTATTAGAGGATGCTGCTTGGGCTCGTCGAGTAAGCGGCGTTTTAGGTAATGACCTTGCTAATCAGTCTCCAAATAAAGCTCACGCGGTATTTACGTTTAATAACAAAGGTAGTTACTTAGTGAGCGTTAGAGCCCCTCTTACCAATAAGCAAGGCGCTGTAGATATATGTAGTAAGTTTGATACGGGCGGTGGTCGTGCTGCCGCTGCTGGCATTAATGAGTTACCTAAAATGCAAGTTGAACGCTTTATTAAAGAGTTAGTAGAATATTACAAATAGTTAGGTCAAGAGCTGAACGATGTTGAGTTTAATTGTAGACGCGAAGCTTTTACTTTGGTTATTATATTTTAAAAAAATTTGAAGCTTCGCTTCTAACGTGAGCAAGCTTTAGTCACGCGAAATAATAGTGTTTAGCTGGAGTCAGCGTTATTATTTGCAGAACAATTAATCCACATATTATAAAGCACGTTATTAAATATATTCAGGTTGTATCTACTTTAAGGTTGCTAAGTTAAGATCAACGTATAAATTTTTATTTCAAATTAAAGGACTACCCATGAAAGCTGTTATTCCTGTTGCCGGTCTTGGCACACGCATGTTACCTATGACCAAAGCAATTCCTAAAGAAATGCTACCGATTGTAGATAAACCACTTATTCAATACATAGTGAGTGAGTGTGTAGCTGCCGGTATTAAAGACATTGTACTTGTAACGCATAGCTCTAAAAACGCCATAGAAAACCACTTTGATACCAGCTACGAGCTTGAAGCAACTTTAGAAAAGCGTGTTAAGCGTGCGCTGCTTGAAGAAGTGCGTTCTATTTGCCCTGCAGATGTAACAGTAATGAGCGTTCGCCAAGGCGAAGCTAAAGGCCTAGGACACGCTATTTTATGTGCAAAACCTATTGTTGGCGATGACGACTTTATTGTATTACTGCCAGATGTAATACTTGATGCTTATACGGCCGATCAAAAAACTGAAAACTTAGCAGCTATGATTAAGCGTTTTAATGAGACCAAAGCTAGCCAAATTATGCTAGAGCCAGTGGCACAAGAAGACGTAAGCAAATATGGTATTGCTGACATTAATGGCGTGCAATTAACACCTGGTAACAGCGCTGCAATTAAAACGATGGTAGAAAAACCTGATGCAGATGAAGCACCTTCAAACCTTGCGGTAGTTGGCCGTTATGTATTAAGTAAAAATATCTGGCCATTATTAGCTAAAACCCCCGTTGGTGCTGGTGGCGAAATACAGCTAACCGATTCTATTGATGCATTAATGACTCAAGAAACCGTTGAAGCGTTTCATATGAGCGGTCGCTCACATGACTGTGGCGATAAGCTAGGTTACTTAAAAGCAATTGTTGAATACGGCATGCGCGATACTAAGCTTGGCGACGATTTTGGCCAGTACTTAACTACACTGGTTAACGATGAGTCGACCTTGCAATCTGACAATGTTGTAAACTTATAAGTAATAATGCTTATTGGTTTAGCTTGAATTAATTACATTGTAAAAATTAAACAAACGCGGCTTTATGCCGCGTTTTTATTTGTTATACAAATGAAGTACATGAAAATGCGTTTATTGTAAATTTGTTTATTAGCTACAAACGTATGATGCTTTACTTTTGATGCTAACCTTGTATCGTTTCAATAGCTGATGTTGTGCAATTCTGATAAAATTATATTTATTAATTACCAATGAAAACATTAAGGGAATAGCATGAAAATTGCCGTGGTAGGTACAGGTTATGTAGGCCTTTCAAACGCGATGCTTTTGTCGCAACATAATGAAGTGGTTGCACTTGATATAGACGAGAAGAAGATAGCTCTTTTAAATGATAAGCAGTCACCAATTGTTGATACAGAAATTAGTGAGTTTTTGACGCGTGATGACTTAAATTTTACAGCAACTACCGACAAAGTAGCTGCTTATAAAGGTGCTGATTACGTAATTATAGCTACACCCACTGACTACGATGTTGAAAACAACTACTTTAATACCAGCTCTGTTGAAGCCGTAATTAAAGAAACAATGGCACATAACCCGGATGCGGTTATGGTGATTAAGTCGACTATTCCGGTAGGCTTTACGGCTGATATTAAGCAGCAACTTAACGCTGACAACTTAATATTTTCTCCTGAGTTTTTACGTGAAGGCAAAGCGCTTTACGATAACTTACACCCATCACGTATTGTTGTAGGTGAGCAAAGTGAGCGCGCAACTATTTTTGCAAACTTACTTAAGCAAGGTGCAATTAAGCAAGATGTTGAAGTGCTATTCACTGACTCAACGGAAGCTGAAGCTATTAAGTTATTTTCTAACACTTACCTTGCTATGCGAGTTGCTTATTTTAATGAGCTAGATAGCTACGCAGAAGCACATGGCTTAAACTCTAAGCAAATTATACAAGGTGTAGGCCTAGACCCTCGTATTGGTAACCATTACAACAACCCATCGTTTGGTTACGGTGGCTACTGTTTACCAAAAGATACCAAGCAGCTACGTGCTAATTACCAAAATGTGCCAAACAATATTATTGGCGCAATTGTAGATGCCAATACAACACGTAAAGACTTTATTGCCGACTCAATTATTAAACGTAGCCCTAAAATTGTAGGTGTTTACCGTTTAGTAATGAAAACAGGGTCTGATAACTTTAGAGCCTCTGCTATTCAAGGCATTATGAAGCGTATTAAAGCCAAAGGTATTGAGGTTGTTGTATTTGAACCTGTGCTTGAAGAAAATGAGTTTTACCACTCACGCGTAATAAAAGACTTAAGTGAGTTTAAGCAGATATCTGATGTAGTCGTTTCTAATCGTATGGTTGAGGAGCTTAGCGACATTGCAGATAAAGTGTATACACGTGACTTATTTGGTAGTGATTAATAAGTAGCGTTTAAAAAGCGTCGCCTACAGCGTTTAAAAACGGTGTAGGCTTTTTAATTAGTTAAAGCTAGCCGTAAATGCTAATTTTGAAAATGCGTCCCCATATATATCTTTACCAGTATATAATTCAACACCCCAGCTTTTAGCGCCCCACATAGGCCTGCTTAGCTTACTATTATAAGAAATTTGCATTTCATAACTTGTTTTGTAGTTGTCGCCTGCGTTTTTTAAGCCGCGAAAGGTAGTTTGTAAATACTCTTTTCGATTTAATTGCCAATTCCAATCTAAGCTTATTGCTTTTGCTGCTACGTAATCTTCGTATTCATGTTCATCTCCAGCCCAATGGCCTATTACATTGCCATGATTTCTATTGCCATCTAGGTATATACCATTTGCGTACCAAAGCGCTTGCCAATTACTATGCTCAAATCGAATGCTATGATTTTTATTAATAAATGGAATAAATAGGCCGAAGCTGTAAGCGTTATTTCTACCGCCGCCACCACCTAAAGTATCCTCAAGGGCTACCTCTGCATAAAGTTCATAGGCTAGGTTATTTAATGTATTTGAATAGCTAAAAGCGACTGCACCCAATTGGTCACCTAATTCAAAGTTAGCGTCGTCAGTATCGTCTTCGCCTACATTATCTTTACTACCAGGACTGAAAAAACCCTCGGCGAAATCTTTTAAAGTTACGCTACGCGGGCCTCCGCCAAACTGCATTAGGCGGCTTAAACTTATCGTTAAATTGTCAGTGACAGAAAAGCTGGTGTGTAAGCCAAATAAGTAAGGTTTACCAGGCTCGTACTCTCGGTCCTCTGGATTTTCGACCCTTTGGTTTTTTAAAATCCCTCTTTGCTCTGTCATTTGGCTAATGAACATGTCGTAGCGTATCTTAAAATCTGTAATTGGTTCGACATTACTTAAAGTTATAGATGGAGTTGTTTCGGCTTGGGTGCTTAGTAACATAGCGCTACTGTTAAAAGGAGAGTACCAGTGTTCGCGATAGCCAATATCTAGCTGAGCGTATTTAAACCCCATATAAACGATGCTTTGGGTTGGGATAATTCCATCTTCATTTATAATCCCTACGGCGCTTGCACCGAAGTAGTCGCCCAAACTTAAATTAGCGCCACCTTCGATAATTAAATTTGTTTTTGTGGTCTGCCCTCGTTGATTAGGCAAGTTTTTATTGTTTGTTCCTACAGATGCTGTGCCTTTAACAAAAGTAAGCGCCCCTGCTTGAATGTACGGATTTATTTGGTAAGTAAGTGTGTGGTATAGATTAGGGTGTGTGAATCTAATTTTTTGCAGTACGTTGTAAATATCGTGAGCTTTATAGGGCTTACTCATTAAGTGGGTGTTTTTACTTACAGCTAAAAGGCGTTGAATATTATGCTCAAGTTCGGGAACTTGATTTAAAGGTAAATAAGGTGAAACTCCGCCTTTAGCCATTACGTTTGCACTGATTGCCATCCCGACAAGTAGCGATATTTTTTTTAGCATAATTATTCCGTTAGCAAAAAATTGTTTAAGTAAAAACGTTAATGCGAGGTTAGCAATTAATTCAGAAGTAAGGAAGGAAGGGAGCAAATAAAGGTATAAAAATTACATTAAGCCTCTACTACCAAGCAATAGAAGTAGTATAAGAGGCTATATGAAAGTTAAGCAAAAATTATTTATGTAAATGAGAACACTTACAGATATTGAGTTAGGTGTATTTCATCAAGTATAATAAGTAAGTAGTTTGTCATGACCTATTGCTTGTAGTCTTATATAATAAACCTTTGGTGCTGTTAAATGATCTATTGATAAGCTTGAATGAACTTTACAAGTGAATGAGTATATAATTTTTCAATAAATCACAAAAAGATAGTAATTGGGTCATAAAGTATAAACTGCAGGTAAGGTAGAGGAATTAATGGCAGAAGTAGCTAGACAGACAAGTAAATTTTCGAGACGTTTCTCGGTTGCACCCATGCTTGATTGGACTGATCGTCATTGTCGCACTTTTCATCGTAAGATGAGTAAGCACGCTGTTTTATACACTGAGATGATCACCACGGGGGCGATTTTATTTGGTCGCGGCGATTACCTACACTTTAATCAGCACGAGGGGCCGGTTGCTTTGCAGCTGGGGGGTTCTGATCCCGAGGCGCTAGCAAAGTGTGCAAAGCTTGCGGGTGAGCGCGGTTACGATGAGATTAATTTAAATGTAGGCTGCCCTTCAGATAGAGTACAAAACGGGCGCTTTGGTGCATGCCTAATGGCCGAGCCTGAGCTGGTTGCACAGTGTGTTGCGGCAATGAAAAGCGAAGTTAGTATTCCTGTTACGGTAAAAACACGCATCGGTATTGATGAGCAAGACTCGTATGAGTTTTTATGCGCATTAATTGAAGCCAGCCATAAAGTTGGCTGTGATGACTTTATTATTCATGCCCGTAAAGCGTGGTTAAATGGTTTAAGCCCTAAAGAAAATCGTGAAGTACCGCCTCTTGATTACCCACGCGTTTACCAACTAAAAAAAGACTACCCACAGCTCGACTTAAGCATTAATGGCGGCGTTAAAACAATTGAAGAAAGCCTAGCGCACCTAGCGCATATAGACGGCGTTATGATTGGTCGCGAAGCATATAGTAATCCATTTATACTTAATGAGGTGGATGAAAAGATTTACGGTGAGGTGGCAAATACTCAGACTCGTCACGATGTGGTGCGCGCTATGTATGATTACATAGAAGAAGAAATGCGTTTAGGTGCTAACTTTTGGCATATAGCACGCCATATGCTGGGCATTTTTCAGGGGCAGCCAGGGGCGCGCGGATTTAGACGTCACCTTTCAGAAAACGGTCACGGTAAACAGGCTGATTTGTCGGTAATGGATAAAGCATTAAGTTTTGTGCCTGAGTAATACTAAAGCGCTGAATAGTTATAAAAAACCACTTTATAAAGTGGTTTTTTTATAACTAAAATTTAGTCAAAATATAAATAAATTAGTGATTTTAGCTTATTAGTATTCAGTTTTTAGTCAGTTTTAAATAACGTGTTAGTTATCTAACTAATTGAATTTAAATGTTTATAAATAACTTTTTGTTACTTGGCATAACTCTTGGAGTCATGTTGTTGTTATCAATTAAAAACAACAGGACAAAACAATGAGTATATTTAATCGTGTAAATGATGTTATCCAATCCAATATTGCTGCCATGCTGGATAAAGCAGAAGAGCCAGAAAAACTCCTCAACCTTATGCTAAGTGAAATGCAAGAAGCGCTTAACGAATGTAGAAGCACGGCCGCAGCCTTGCTGTGCGAAGAAAAAACGCTTAAACGCCAAATTGCACAAAAACAAAAAGACTTAACTTTGTGGCAAACAAAAGCTGAGCTGGCAGTTGCTAAAAACCGTGACGATTTAGCCAAGTCTGCGTTAGTAGAAAAACAGCGAGTAGATGAGCAAATTGCAGCAAAAAACACTCAGCTAAATACTCTAAAAGAGTCGATAGAGAAAATTACGGCAGATTGTGAGCGTTTACAGCAAAAAATGGCGCAAGCTAAAAGCAAACAAGCTCAATTAATAAAACGCCACGATATTGTTGCTGCACGTGAAAAAGTGAACATGCAATTACACAGTGACAAGGTCGTAAATGCTTTGTCTCGCTTTGAAATGATAGAGCAAAAAGTGGAAGGCATAGAAGCACAGGTTGATGCTTATGAACTTACAAATACAGCGCAATCAACTGCTGAGCAAATTGAGTCTTTAGTAAAAAATGAAAAAATAGATGCAGAGCTGGCTCGTTTAAAAGCCAGTGTTAAGCAAAGTAATACCAATACAACTGCGCCAAGCGCTTGAGGAGTAGAGTATGAATAACTTTAAAACACAGCGTGGTTGGTACAAAGATTCACTGAATAAAAAAATATCGGGCGTATGCAGTGGGTTAGCGCGTCGCCTTGATTTTCCAGTGTGGTCAACACGCTTAGTAACTATTTTATTATTTATAAGTTTTCCGTTTGCAGTAGCGCTTGGTTATTTGATTGCTCACTGCCGCCTTGAAGAGCGTGCGTATTAGGAGAGGGATATGAAAACCTTAGCAATATGTGTTGTCGTATATGTGTTACTTTTTACTGATACTGTGCCGCTAATACATTTTGATTCATGGCAGTTCCCACTGTGGATTGCAGATATGAGCTGGGTAGGGCTCGATCTGGCTGGTGTATTAGTCGCTATTATTGCAGTGGTAGCCGTAATGGCTTTAGTGACCATGGGGTTAATAGGCGCAGGGATTGTCGCGCTGGTTGGCACCATTTTGGCACTGTTATTTGGTTCAGTGATGATAGCCTGGCCATTATTATTTGTAGCTGTACTGTGCTGGTTGGTGCTCGATAACAAAAAAGTAACCTCTTAAGCCTTAATTTAACTGACTATTATTAGTTAACTATGTTAAATTTAAAGTGAAATTTTATGCTTTCACAAGGAATAAAGCGATGATGAAGCAGTGCTTTTTTATGGCCTCGGCGTTAATGATTAATGTGTTTTCGTCATCGGTTGCTGCACACGCTGGGCACAGCCACGATACAGACGAAGCTAAGCTTGAAGTAAGCCATGCACAAGTAAGGGCGTTTTTGCCTGGTAGTAAGTCGAGTGTTGGCTATTTAACAATTTCTAACCACGGTGGTGGTGTTGCTAAATTAACTAAAGCAACCATCGAAGGTTTAGGCCGTGTAGAAATACATGAGCACAAACATGTCAATGGCAAGATGAAAATGCAACAGGTTAAAGCCGTTACTATTAAGGGCCATGAAAGCCTAAGCTTTGAGCCTGGTGGTTACCATTTAATGGTATTTGATCCACAAGAGCCACTAAAAGTAGGGCAAGAACGTAAACTCACGCTATATTTTAGTGACGGTAACCGCTTGTTTACTAATGCTCAAGTGGTTTCGCTTGAAGCGCAAGCTGCGCATTCAAAGCCATCTAAAAAACAACACGCTCATCACTAGGAGGATAAATGTCGCAACATAAAGGAAAAATAGCTGGTGCCTTAGTGGTACTACTTATTATTTTTTACGCTATTGCAGTTTATTGGAGCATTGAGCCGGCACGTTTTAACGTAGTAACTAATGCAAAAGAAACGGCGCAAGCACGCAACGAAAAAATGGTAACAGGCTATACAACCACCTCAACGCTTATTACCGTTGCTAGCACATTACTTGATAAGCAAGGTGGGTATTTATCAAACGATGTGATGCCGCCAAGTGTGATAATGGATGACATGCCAGCGTGGGAATATGGCGCGCTTGAAATGGTGCGTGATTTAGCGTTATCAATGCGTAAAGATTTTAGCCGTTCACAGTCGCAATCTACCGAACATGAAGCCCTTAAAAAAGCGCAGCCACAATTTAATATTAGCTCTGAGGCATGGGCGTGGCCAAGTGCCGAGGGAGAGTACCAAAAGGGAATAGACTACCTTCTTGTGTACCGCTCACAAATTGCTAACGAGCATGAGCGCGATAGCCAATTTTATTCACGTGCAGATAATCTACGCAGCTGGTTAAAAGAAGCCGAAAAGCGTTTAGGCAGTTTAAGTCAGCGTTTAAGTGCAAGTGTTGGCCAAGACAAAGTAAATACCGATTTAGCCGGTAATTCTTCAAACACGCAAGCGACCTACACACCACTTCAGCAACAAGTAAGAACATCGTGGTGGGAAATAGACGACGTGTTTTACGAGTCGCGCGGTGCAACGTGGGCGTTATTACACTTTTTACAAGCGGTTGAGTATGACTTTGCTGATGTATTAGAAAAGAAAAATGCACGTGTAAGCTTACAGCAAATTATACGTGAGCTTGAGGCAACACAAGAAACCGTGTGGAGCCCAATTATATTAAACGGGAATGGCTTTGGCTTTGTGGCAAATCATTCTTTAGTTATGGCAAATTATATTTCAAGAGCCAATGCGGCTTTAATCGAACTTAGCGAACTACTAGCTCAAGGATAAAAAATGAAAAAGTATTGTTTAGCAGCTGCCCTATCAATGGCATGTTTAGCACCAGCAGCGCAAGCTGACACTCTATTAGGTTTATATGTAGGTGTTGATGGCTGGCAGTCAGATAACGACGGTCAGTTTTCTTACAAAGATAACGCACCACAAGATTTTAATTTTGAAGACGAAACCTTTATTAGCTACTACGCGGCACTAGAGCACCCAGTGCCATTAGTTCCTAACCTAAAGCTTAAATACACTGAGCTTGAACTTAATGGCTCAGCAACCCTTACTGATACGTTTAGCTTTAATGGCTCAGATTACGTGGTTGGTACAACTGCAAATACATTAAGTGATTTAACTCACATTGATTACATTCTTTATTACGAAATTTTTGATAACGATTTAATTTCAATTGATTTAGGTTTAAACGCAAAGCAGTTTGACGGTGACATTGTTGTAACTGGTACCACTCAACAAGGTGGCACTAACTTCTCTGAGACTAAAGATTTTTCGGGCTTTGTGCCACTTGCGTATGGCCGTGCTGAAGCAGGCTTACCATTTACGGGTTTAAGCGTGTTTTTTGAAGGCAGCTTTTTGGCTATCGACGATAGTAAAGTACAAGACTACCAAGTAGGTGTAGCGTATGAACTTATTGATAACCTAGCGGTAGATGTAGCTATTAAAGCGGGTTACCGCTCAATGACGTTAGAGCTAGATGATGTTGATGATATTAATACCGATATTGACGCATCAGGCCCATTTGCGGGTATTCAAGTTCACTTTTAATTAGTGAACCTACTACGTGGTGTGTTATTTATTAACATGCCACGTTAAATTAAATTCTCCCTCCAGTGCATTATTAATTAATTGCTTATACACCTTATTTACAGGGTAATTTATAAGCTTAGAAAGCTCATCGCCAGTTTGAGTAAACTTGTAATAGCTTAATACTAAGTCACTACTTTTAGCTTTTAACGTCACTTTTTGCGATAAAAACGACAGGGTGAGTTCTTGGCCTGCTTTTAATACCGCCGATTCTATTTCTTTTCTGTAGAGTAAATTAAGATCCATAAGCGTTAAAATATCAGGAAAGCTGATCCCCGTTTTTCCTAAATTAAGCGATACCTTATTGCCTTTTCGTAGTAAGTCGAAAAGCGAAGGCTTTTTATAAAACCCCAATAAAATAAAGTGGCTGTCGTCTTTTGCGTTGTAGCTGCTCAGCGATACACACTTTTGTAATGCATCTGCTTCGCGTTGGGTCATATGCTTGAGTGTTTGTAAGCTTTTTATAGAAAATGTACCGGGGTTGAGGGTCTCGCCAGTTAAAATTTTAGCCCACAGTGTTTGCATCGATTCATTTGAGGTGTCTTCACATAGGGCAATAAAGCGCTCTATCCAGTCGGCATCTGGTTGCTTATTGCTTGCCACATCGGGGCAAAATCCCATTGCTTTAGCTAAAATGGTTTCTATATTTTGCTGCTGTTTTATAAGCAGTAAATCTTGGCGCTTTTGGGCGCGCGCTAAAATAGGGTTATCGCTATTTATGTGATAAAGCGGGTTTAGATCGCCTTTAGAGCCGTAACTTTGATCTGTACTTGGTTGCCCTGTATTTGTGGTTATTTTTTTTACGGGGTAGCCAAGTAAAGACTCAATTATATTGGCGAGGTTAATTCTCGCTTGGGCTGATTTTACTGTCATCGTTATCCAGCTGTGTTTTTTGGTCGCGTAATTGCGCCACTGTTTGTAAGTTATTTAAGCCAAGTGACACTGTATTGCTTAATACATACTCGCTAAAAATTGATAGATAACCCGAAATTAGCGGGGTATTGGTTTGGCCATTAATATTACACGTTACATTTACCACACCTTCTACTTCGGTAAATGTAATTTCACCTTCAATAATATGCTCATTTTTTAAAAGTGCATTAAAGGTCATTTTATTTTGCGAAAGCGACGTAATGGTCATTTCTCCATACCCCCAGTCGCTTTGCCACGATTGATGCGCGCCTATACCGCGACTAGGTTCGCCTAAAGTAAAAGTGATAGACGGATCTACTTTGCCCCAAGGTGACCATGTATGCCAAAGGCTAAAGTCAGAGACCAGCGATTTAACGGTCGCTACATTGGCATTTATTTGTATGTTTTTATTTACGCTGTAATTTTGCGGCAGGGTTAAACCAATCAAAATAGCCACTAAAACTAACAATAAGAGCGTTTTTATAAGGATTTTAAAAAATTTAATAGGCACACCTTTTACGAGTTTTTTAGTTTGAAATATAACAACTTTTTATTAATCGACTATAGTATGAATTAGCCTATAAACCAAAAATATATTTTTAGCACATAGGTATGAGCTTATATAAGTATTAAAACTGATAAAGGGTAGATAATGTCGTCAGAGCAAAGCGATTTTTTATTTTTAGCGCCAGACAGCGAAGAGGAAATAACCCAAGAATTATCTGATTTTTGGGATGTTTTGATCGTTGATGACGATCCTGAAATACATTCAGTGACTAAGCTTGCATTGTCGGGCGTAGAGTTTTGGGGGGCAGGGCTGCGTTTTCACGATGCGTACTCTGGCAGCGAAGCCATCGAAATACTCAAAAACAATAATACAATATCCGTTATTTTTTTAGATGTAGTGATGGAATCTGATGATGCGGGTTTGCAAGTTGTAAAACGCGTACGCGAAGAGCTTAACAATCAGCATGTGCGAATTATTTTACGAACCGGCCAAGCGGGCAACACCCCAGAAGAAAAAGTAATTCGCGAATATGACATTAACGACTATAAAACAAAAACAGAGTTAACTCGTTCTAAATTAGTAACTTCTTTAATCACCGCTATTCGTTCGTACGAGCAAGTATGCCAGCTTGAGTATCAAAGTGATGCGATGAACACCATTGTTTCGGCTTCAAAGTCTATTTTAGGGCTTACCGATATTAAAGTGTTGTGCAAAGAGGTTATTAAACACTTGGGCATTATTTTAGAGTGTCAACAAGTTGGGTTGGTATGCAGTAAGCTAGATGGCGATAACTTTATTCAAGTATTGGGTGGTAGTGGCCATTATGAGAGCTACTTTGGTGAAAAGCTTGCTAATGTTGATAGCGTTGCGCTTGAACAAGTAGATCAGTGTTTTGAGTCGGCTCAGCATTGCCAAACTGATTCGAGCGTAACTTTTATTGTTAAAAGTAAGCACCGCCAGGCTGCTATTTATTTAGAGTGCGAGCATAAACCGAGTGATGCGCAGCTGCAATTTGCAGAGATTTTTCTTACTAATGTGAGTGTAGCCCTTGATAACGTAAGGCTGTTTGTAAAGCTAAGAGATGCGGCCTACAAAGATGTACTAACCGGTATTTCTAATCGTACTAATTTTATTGAGCGGGTAGTGCGTTATCAAAAGCCACACGTTAATGACTACGTTTTTGTATTAATTGATGTGATTGGTTTTGCAGATATTAACAATGGCTTAGGACAAGAAATTGGCAATCATTTGTTAATCGAGATTGTAAAGCGGCTTAAAGATGCTTATCCAGACGCAAAGTTATTGTCGCGTATTGGCGCAGATGTATTTGGCTTTATTATTCGCCAAACGGAGTTTGACCTTGAACAATTTAACGATGTGCTAAGTGTGCCTTTTAGTGCTGGCGAGCATATTTTGCCTGTCGATTTTAGAATTGGTTTATGTCAGCAGCAAGACTTTCAAAGTACTGGGTTAGATACACTCAAAGTTGCCTATATTGCATTAAACCAAGCTAAAAAGCTTAAATGCAAAGAGGGTATTTACTACGATATTGATATGCAAGACAAAATGGCTTGGCGCTTAGGTATTATTAGGCAGTTACGTCATGACTTTGCTCGGCAAAAACTCCAAGTGTGGTATCAGCCTCAGCTTTCACTTGATAATTTATCTTTGATTGGCTGTGAAGCATTACTGCGCTGGCCATCAGAAGATGGCTCGTTTATATCTCCTGCGGTGTTTGTGCCTTTAGCAGAGGATGCCGGTTTAATTGTTGATATTGGCCAATGGGTTTTAGAACAAGCTTGCCAACAGCAAAAACGCTTAGAGGCACTCGGTGAAGAAATTTGCATTGCTGTAAATGTATCTGTGCCGCAATTTAAGGTTAAAGGCTACGCTACAACAGTAAAAAACACCTTACAAAAGTACGACGTTAAACCCTGCAATATAGAGTTAGAAGTGACTGAAAGCGTGGTAATGGATGAATTAGAAACCGTGATCAATACCCTAAAAGAGTTAAAAGAATTAGGCGTAGAAGTGGCGATAGATGATTTTGGAACGGGCTTTTCTTCGTTAAGTTACTTACAAAGTTTACCGCTTGACAGGCTTAAAATAGACCGCGCATTTGTAAAAGATTTACCCGATAACGATACCGGGGCTATTGCTGCTTTGGTGGTGTCGCTTGGTGCTAAACTAGGACTAAAAACAATTGCTGAAGGTGTAGAAACACAGCAGCAGGCAGAGTTTTTGAAAAACTTAGGGTGTGATGAAGTACAAGGTTTTATGTACGCTAAGCCGATGCCTGAACACGAACTTTTAGAGTTTATTAAAGAGCGAAATAAAAAACTTAATATCAACAGACTTTACAGTAGGCGCGATATCTCTAGGTAATGTTGTATAAATAAGCAATGTATTAGGATATAATTCGCGCCTTTTGTTATTTTACGGCCAAAACTATGAGCTCCCTTAAAGCTGAACGCGCGCTATTTTCATACCCCAAATATTGGGCAGAATGTTATGGCACCGCCCCATTTTTACCTACCACTCGCGAAGAAATGGACGCTCTTGGCTGGGATAGCTGCGACATTATAATTATTAGCGGCGATGCCTATGTTGATCACCCTAGTTTTGGTATGGCGGTTATTGGCCGTGTACTTGAAGCGCAAGGCTTTAGAGTAGGTATAATTGCTCAGCCAGATTGGCAATCAAAAGATGCCTTTATGGGGCTTGGTAAACCAAACTTATTTTTTGGTGTAACAGCCGGCAACATGGATTCGATGATCAACCGCTACACGGCAGAAAAACGAATGCGCCATGACGATGCCTATACACCAGGTAATGTGGGCGGCAAGCGCCCTGACCGTGCGGTGATGATTTACTCTCAGCGCTTACGCGAAGCCTACAAAGGTGTCCCTATTGTTATTGGTGGTATTGAAGCAAGCTTGCGCCGTATTGCTCATTACGACTACTGGCAAGAAAAAGTACGCCGTAGTATTTTATTTGATGCCAAAGCCGACATCCTTATTTATGGTAATGCAGAGCGCCCGCTGGTGGAAGTAGCCCACCGTATAGCCGCTGGCGAAACTATGGATACAATTCAGGATATTCGTGGTACAGCGGTTATTCGTAAAGAGCCAATACCGGGCTGGCACGGAAGTGATTCAACAGCGATTGATAAAATAGGCAAAATTGATCCTATCCCAAACCCCTATGGGGCTGATGATGTTGGGTGTAGTAAATCAGAGTTTAAGCAAGCCGGTATTGATTTAAAAGCCGAGGCCGCTAAACCCATTACCATTCAGCCTGCGCGCCCTAAACCGTGGGAAAAAACATACGTTAAACTGCCTGCATTTGAGCAAGTAAGCGTTAATAAACCGCTTTATGCTCATGCCTCGCGCATTTTGCACCAAGAGACCAATCCAGGTTGTGCTCGTGCGTTATTTCAGCGCCATGGCGAACGCTCTATTTGGGTTAACCCGCCGGCATTTCCGCTCGAAACCCATGAGATGGATGATGTATTTGGTTTGCCTTATCAGCGTATACCGCACCCAAGTTATGGTGATGCAAAAATACCAGCCTACGATATGATTAAAACGTCGGTTAATATTATGCGTGGCTGTTTTGGTGGCTGTTCGTTCTGTTCTATTACCGAGCATGAAGGACGTATTATTCAAAGTCGCTCGCAAGAGTCGATTATTGATGAAATAGAACAAATTAGAGATAAAGTACCTGGTTTTACCGGTGTTATTTCTGATTTAGGTGGCCCAACGGCCAACATGTATAAATTACGCTGTACGAGCAAAAAAGCAGAAAGTACCTGTAGACGACTTTCATGTGTTTACCCTGATATATGTAAGCACATGGACACAGACCATACACCTACTATCGATTTATACAAAAAAGCCCGTGAAGTGAAAGGCATTAAAAAGATTTTGATCGCCTCAGGCGTTCGTTACGATCTAGCCGTACAAGACCCTCGCTATGTAAAAGAGTTGGTGACGCATCATGTGGGTGGCTATTTAAAAATTGCCCCTGAGCACACAGAAGATGGCCCTTTGTCTAAAATGATGAAGCCGGGCATGGGAGCCTACGATCAATTTAAAGAGCTATTTGATAAGTACTCAAAAGAAGCGGGTAAAAAGCAGTATTTAATACCGTACTTTATTTCAGCGCACCCAGGTACCAAAGACGAAGACATGGTTAACATGGCATTGTGGCTTAAATCTAACGACTTTAAGTTAGACCAAGTACAAAATTTTTACCCGTCGCCTATGGCCAACGCAACCACCATTTACCATACAGAAATGAACTCGTTGCGTAATATTAAAAACAACAAAGAGCAAGTACCTGTGCCAAAAGGAGCGCGCCAACGTCGCTTACACAAAGCCATATTGCGTTATCACGATCCATCGGGTTGGCCAATGATCCGCGATGCACTGCGTAGTATGGGGAAAGCCAATTTAATTGGTAAAGGCCCAAATTGCTTAGTGCCAGAAGAAGGCCGCGATGAAAAAGCACATAAAGGCGCTGGTAAAGGTAAAGGAGGGCGCCCAGCCTTAACGCGCCATACTGGGTTTAGCCAATTTAAAAAGGCTAACACTAAACCTAAAGTGGGCGGCAATCGCCAGCGTGCTTCTCGCTAAGTGTTAAAACAAGTAAATAAAAAACCCGATACTGAGTAACAGTATCGGGTTTTTTTATTGCGTTAATTTACTGCTGTTAGGTGTACATTACACCTTAAAGTTTTCTACCGATATTCTTAGCTCTTCAGCAAGTTTGGCTACTTCTGAGCTTGAAATGTTTGTTTGATTTGCCCCCTCAGCTGTTTGCTCGGCTATGGCTACAATAGATTCTAAACGTTCACTAATTTCTTGTGATACTTGTTGTTGCTCTTGAGCTGCGGTAGAGATTTCTTCACTTACATCGTGTGCTTGCGATACGGCAAGTGTAATTGAGTCTAATGCGCTGCTTGCTAAGTCGCTTTGTTCAACACATGATTCTGCTTGCTGTTTACCTTTATCCATTGCTGTTACAGCCGCTTCTGCGCCACTTTGAAGCGATTCAATCATAGATTGTATCTCTTGGGTCGACTCTTGCGTTTTGCTTGCCAGTGAGCGTACTTCATCCGCTACTACCGCAAAACCTCGGCCATATTCACCGGCACGCGCTGCTTCAATTGCAGCGTTAAGTGCTAATAGGTTGGTTTGCTCTGCAATGCCGCGTATTACATCTAAAATACTGCCTATAGATGCGCTGTCTTGATGAAGCTTATTAATAACACCTGATGCATCGTCCACCTCGCGAGCAAGTTGCTCAATAGTGGCTTTGTTTTGATGAGATATACCTTTTACACGTTCAGCTTCTTTATCGGCATTTTTTATTTCGTTAAGTGCCTGCTGTGCGCTGTTGCTTACTGTTTGCGACGTGCTGCTCATTTCGGTTGTGGCGGTTGCCGCTTGCTCTACTTGTGCTTGTTGGTTACGAATAGCTTGGCTTGACTCACCGGTAATGGCCGATGTTTGCTCAGACGCCGCTGCTAATTGAGTTGAGCGTGAAATAATGCCTTTAATTAAGCTACGTAAGCTATCTATAAGGGTGTTACAGCTTTTTGATAGCTCGCCAAATTCATCTTTTGCAGAGTCATCTAAGCGTTGGGTCATATCACCGCTGGCAACAATATCTAAAATCCGATTAACCTCAGCCAGTGGCTTAGTGATTCTATTAACGGTAAGAATCGCAATTGCAATTGCAATTAACGTTGCGATGATCATGCCTGCCCATGTCCAGAGCGTCGCTGAGTCTACATCCTCGCGAACACCTTCTTGTAATTTGTAAGCTACAGTACTTGCTTGTGTTACTAAATCATCAATTTGCGACAGTGCCATAGTGGTTGCTTGCTCTGATTGGGCAAGTTCTTTTTCGGTAAGTGCGATAGCGTCAATAAGGCGCTGCTTATTGGCCGCTAAGCTATTATTACCGCTGATATTTTCTATCAGCGTATCAACGTATGCTTGTAAATCACTGTATAGGTCGTTGTTATCTTGCTCTATAGCTGGCTTTATTAACGTTAAAGTACGAATTACTTCGTCAAGGTAATAAGCTTGCTCATTTTTTACAATATCTAAGGTGTTTGTCGTCTTAACCGTGAGCATATCGGTACTGTTACTCACCACAGACATAAAGTTGTTTTCTAAGTTATTGGCGGCTTGGTAAGCGCGTGGGTGATTTTGCTCAAAGTTAGTAATATCTGTGATATCAAGCACGACTGAATTGGCATCTTCAGCTGCAATCTCAATTGTTTCAAGCTGTGCTGTGAGGGTTTTATTAAGTGCCAGTTGTTTATCTTTATCAGCTAATAGGTTTTCGACCGTACCTAAAAAGCTTAAGTAGGTTTTTTCTACTGCTTGGCTTTTTTGACTCAGTGATGCATCGTTTTTTACTACACGTTGAAGGTCGGCGTGCAGCGAGTTGAATTTGTCTTTTTGCTCAAGTACTTTTTGTTTTATAGGGGTGAGCTGTGCGCTTGAGGTGGTATAAAAACTAGCTTGGGCTGCTTTACTCATTAAAATAAATTCAGCTTGTAGTTCTGAGCTTTTATTAAGCGCGGGCAGTGATAACTGGTTTACCTGCTGGGTAGAGCGGTCAATGCTCGCAATTTTTATTAAAGAGTTACCACCAATGATTATGAGTAATAAGGTGATAAATATAAAACCACACCAAATTCGTTGGCTTACTGTCAGATTCATATGGATTTCCAATTAAAGTACTTCAATCACATCTTATCGGCTTTTTAACCAATAAGTTAAGCAATTAATATCTATTAATTTAAATTTAACATATGTGCTGGGGTTTTACAGTTTATTTAGATAAAAGCGTCGGCTTTTCTACTATTTTTTGCTTAGTTTGCAAATCCATCATCGTTAAAGCACCGCCCCATACGCATCCGGTATCGAGCGCATGTATGTGATTGAGCTGAGTAACCCCTTCAAGAGCGGCCCAATGGCCAAATATAAGGTTGTTTTCTAATGCTTTTATATTAGGGTGAGTGAACCAGGCTGTTAACGTTTTATTATCGCTAATTGCGCCTTTCGCACTAAGCTCTAACGTGTTGTTGCTGGTTAAAAAGCGCATGCGGGTAAAGTAGTTAACAATGTACCTAAACTTATCAAATTCGTTTAAATCGTCATGCCATATAGCGGGATGAGGCTGATACATTTTTTCAAAAAAGTGCTTAGCATTTGCCGATTGATAACAACGCTGAGCAAACTGTGCGTGTTCAAGTGCGCTTTCTATAGACCAATTAGGGTTAAGCCCTGCATGCGATATAAAGCTGCGGTGCTGTGCTAAATAAATAGCAAGCGGCTGAGTTTGCAAATAGGCGATATAGTGAGGAAGCTTTTTACTATCAAAAATAGCACCGAGTTTATCTTTGGGGTTTATTGGCTTATTAAGATAATGACAGGCAACCATGTGTAAATCATGATTGCCTAAAGTAACAGTCATGCTGTCTTGATGGCGATAAATATAATCTAGGCAGGCCAGAGAGTCCGGCCCACGTGCGACGATATCGCCCACTAAATAAAGGTGATCTTTGCTTGGGTTAAAGTCAACCCGTTTGAGCAAGCGGCTAAACTCTTTAAAGCAGCCTTGTAAATCACCAATTGCGTAATCAGCCATGGCGCTTTTTACTAATGTAAAATGTTAGGGCACGCTAAACGAAATACGCTTATAGGTGCTTCAAACTCAGAGCCAAACTCATTGCGCAGTGTGTAGTGTCCCTGCATGGTGCCAACAGGGGTGTCCAATATTGCGCCACTGGTGTATTTATAAGTTTCGCCTGGGCCTATAACGGGGGTTTCGCCCACAACGCCTTCGCCTTCTACTTCAACTTCTTTACCATTGGCATCGGTGATCAACCAATAACGGCTCAAAAGTGTAGCGCTGCAAAGACTGTGGTTTTTAATTGTCACTGAGTAGGCAAAAACGTACTTTTCTAGCTCAGGCTGAGATTGCCCTTCAACATAAAAAGTCTCTACAGAGACTTTTACAGGAGAGCCAATATTACTGCTTGTTGTCATAAATCCAATTAGCTATATCAATAAATTGTTGTAACGTTAGGCTTTCAGCACGCAAAGTAATATCAATACCAATGCTGGTAAGCTCATCTGCGGTGAGTAAGTTGCCTAAGCTGTTACGCAATGTTTTACGGCGTTGATTAAAGGCTTCTAAACACACGGTGTTTAAAATTTTCACGCTTTTAGCGGTACGTTGCTCGGCTTTTTTAGGGATCAGACGAATAACCGCAGAGTCTACTTTAGGTGCTGGTTTAAAACACTCTGGCGGTACTTCAACCACGGGCATTGCGTGGCAGTAGTATTGCGTCATCACACTTAAGCGGCCAAAGGTTTTGCTGCCTGGGCCTGCAACCATACGTTTTACTACTTCTTTTTGCAGCATAAAGTGCATGTGCTCAATATGATCAGCAAACTCAAAAAGATGAAACAGTAATGGCGTAGAAATATTGTAAGGCAGGTTACCAAACACTTTTAATTTTTTGTCATCGCGTACTAGGCTTGCAAAGTCAAACTTCATTGCATCGCCTTGGTTTACGTTTAATTTAGGACCTAAAAAAGGGTGCTCAATTAAACGCTGAGCTAAGTCTTTATCTAGCTCAACAACAGTAAGTTGGCCGCTTAAATCGGCAACAGGTTCGGTAATTGCGCCTAAACCTGGGCCAATCTCTACTAGGTTGTCTTGTGGTTTAGGATCGATTGCAGTCACTATTTTATCAATGATAGATTCATCAAATAAAAAGTTTTGCCCAAAACGTTTACGGGCGCGGTGTCCTAAATGTACTTTATCGGTCATTGATTCTGTGCTTTTTCATGGGCGAGCTTAATTGCTTCGCGGATCGCTAATTCAAAACTGCCAACTTCAGCGTCACCGGTGCCTGCTAAATCAAGCGCAGTACCGTGATCGACCGAAGTGCGGATAAATGGTAAACCTAAGGTTATATTTACCGAGTTACCAAATCCCTTGTATTTTAGCACAGGTAAACCCTGATCGTGATACATAGCAAGCACGGCATCGGCTTGAGAGAGGTATTTATCCTGAAATAGGGTATCGGCAGGAAGCGGACCAATTAAATTCATGCCTTGGCTGTTTAAAAGCTCAAGCGTAGGTGAAATTGTTTCTATTTCTTCTGTGCCTAAATGACCGTCTTCGCCGGCATGGGGGTTTAATCCACACACTAAAATTTTTGGTTGCTCAATACCAAACTTAGTTTGTAAGTCGTGGTTTAAAATACTAATAACTTTAGTTAAGCGCTCTTGTGTAATTGCACGCGATACATAAGCCAGTGGTATATGCGTTGTTACTAGGGCAACACGCAAGCCTTCAGTTGCTAGCATCATTACTACATCAGAGGTGCCCGATTGCTGAGCAAAGTACTCCGTGTGGCCACTAAAGGAAATACCGGCTTTATTAATAATCCCTTTGTGAACAGGGCCCGTGACAACGGCATCAAAGGTACCGTCCATATTTTTTTCGCTGGCAATACGTAAGGTATCAAGCACGTATTGGCCATTTAAGTCGTCTAGTTCACCTAGCTTAACGTCAGTGCCTAAATCTACTTGGTGAATATACATGCTACCTGCAGGCGCTATAGCTGCAGGGGTATTTTCATCAAAATCAATTAGCTCAATATTAAGGCCCAAGTGTTGAGCGCGTTCTTTTAATAACTGTTTGTCGGCGATAGCGACCAGTTGAGCTTGCCATGGTTGCTGCGCTAATTGCAGCAGCAAGTCAGGGCCAATCCCCGCAGGTTCACCCGGGGTAATTGCAATTCGTAATGTCATAATTACTCGTCTATAGGGAAAATTTCAACATGGGCTTGTTCGCGCATTTCTTGCTGCCAGTTAAAACTTTCTTCTTTAAATTTACGATTAAACAACATGCCGTGCGCACGGTTACGTTTAGCTAGCTCGGTTTTATCTGCTACACGTTTATCTAAAAGTTGTACTATGTGCCAACCAAATTGTGTTCTAAATGGTTCACTAATTTGGTTTTTATCAAGTGATAACAAAGTATCTTTAAACGCCGGTACATACGTTGTAGGGTCAGTCCAATCATACTCACCGCCTTTAAGGGCTGAGCCTGGATCTTCTGAGTATTCTTTAGCAAGCTCAGCAAAGTCTGCTTTTCCTGCGCGTAAATCTTTGGCAAATCCTGCTAGCATGCTACGTGCTTTTTCTTCACTTAAAATAATTGAAGGCTTAATAAGAATATGGCGTGAGCGTACTTCTGTAGTTTCTACTAATTGGCGACCACGTACATCTTGAACCTTAATTATATGAAAGCCAGCACCCGAGCGAAGCGGGCCAACAATAGCGCCTTTCTTTTGACCTTTTACAGCTTCGGCAAATAACGAAGGCATTTCGTTGATACCCATATAACCGAGTTGTCCGCCTTCAAGCGCTTTTGAACCACCTGATGATGAAATAGCGATGCGTTTAAACTCTTGGCCATCGTTTAATAGCTCAATAACTTTGTCAGCACGTGTTTTAGCACTGGTGATTTCATCTGCTGTTGCATCGTTAGGAATATCAATAAGGATGTGGCCAATATCATACTCTTCAGAGTTTTGACCTTGGCTTTCCATTATTTTTAACAGGTTATCTACTTCTTGTTGGCTAATATAGATTCGGCGATCTACATTGGCACGGGTAACCTGTTGGGTGGTGATCTCTTTACGAATTTCTTCGCGGTAGGCTTGAAAGCTCTCGCCAGCGGCTTCAATGGTACGACGAAGATCGGCAATGCTGCCGCCTTGATCTTTTGCCATATTCGCGAGTGTTTGGTCTAACTGGCTGTCTGAAATTTCAAGGCCCATACGTTCAGCCATTTGCATCATAAGCGTTTGGTTAACTAAACGCTCAACGGCTTGTACGCGAAGCGTTTCGTCTTTAGGAAGTTGTTGGCCTTGCTCTGCGGCTTGCTTTTTAACACGATTAATTATGGTGTCTACTTCACTTTTTAAAATTACGCCTTGGTTTACAACACCAATTACTTTGTCGATTTCCTGTGGGGCGGCAAATGCGCCATGGCATAAGCTTAAGCTTAAAATAGCTGTTGATAATAGTTTTTTTAAATTCATATTCTTTTTACTACTCTTCTAATAGTACTGCTTTAAAACAGGGCGTACTGCATTTTAGGGCTTTAAAGTATCACCTTAATTGCTCGTTTGCCTTAATTATTAAGAAAATACGGTCTACGGTAGCCAAAAATACCTTGTTGTAATAATTTTTGTGCATCGTAACGGCTCTTACTGCCAAGTCCTTTTAATACAAAGTTTAAACTAATACCTGAATCAAAAGTGGCTTGTTGCTGCCCGATAGACTGATTTAAATCGGTTTCAATCTGACGGTGACCAGTAATTTGGATTGCCCAACAGCATGATTCATACTGTAATCCGCTTAAAAATTCGATGCTTCGATTATTTTCAAGGTCCCGGTGGTAGCTTGCAATAAATTGCCACTGTTCACTAATTGGGATACTTGTAAATACACCCGTTTGCTCGATTGTATTTCCTGAGACATCATTTGCATAGCGATGGTTCAATTGAACTAGCTCATTATTGTCACCTTTGTAATCGAGGGTGACATTTGACTGGATCATTTGCTTACCATCCGTGTCGTATTGCATACCCGCTGAGAGGTACCAACGGCGGTGCCAATGTAGCATTGTTTGCGCTGCAAAAAGGGCGTTGTAGTTTGTCTCTGAGTCTAAATCTTGCTCGGTAGGTTTAGCCGAGTCGTTTAGGTAAAAAATTTGACCCGCGCTAAAGTTAAACACTTCTTCGTGTTTATTATCAAATAAGCGTGTTGTTGCACCTAACGTAAATTGGTTAGCTGCGGCTATACGGTCTACACCCGAAAAGCGCGTATCTCTAAATAGGCCAAAAAAGTCATCCTGTAAGCGGGTGGTGTCAAATAGACCTATCTCAGATTGATCCTTATTAGGGGTATATAAATACTGTATTTGTGGCTCAAGAGTTTGAATGCCATCTTCAAAAAAGGTCGAGGTGTCACGTTCAAAGTTAAGCTGCGAGTACAAACGTACTTTTGGCAAGGTACGCGAAACGCTATCGCTATATTGAGTGCCCGTTAAATTACCACTTTGTTTGTAGTTAGTTTGCAATAAGCTCACTTCTGAGAGAAACGACCACGCATGTGTTGCGTAGTTAAAGCGCGCTTTTGGCTCTACGTGTACACGGGTAGCACTGTCTATGGCAATTTCTGAAGATTCGTTGGTAAAGTGGCTTACTTCACCCGACAAACTAAAGTCAAAGTTATCAAAACGCCATGGGGCGGTTTGTGTAAAGCTAATTTGTGGAACCGCGGCATACGACTCTAAGTGATCGCCCAGTACTTCAAAGTTTTGAAATTTAATATCGGTACGCCATGTGTCACCAAGGTGAGTCACAGAGCCGGTACGATAAAGTTGGGTATCGGTTTTATTTGCGTAATTAGAGCTTAAATCGGTGATGTAGTTGTCATCACTGACGTTAGTTATATCAATATTGGCGCGCCAGTCTTCACTTAAATAGCTTTGTTGCTGCCAATGAAACATATAGCGCTCATCAAGGCTTGGCTCCGAATCATCGCTATCTAAATATTCAATACCGACTAAGCCTTCATGTTGCTCCGTGAGGTATCTAAACTCGGTTTGCAATTGTAAGCCTTTGCGCGACATATAACGTGGTGTAATAGTGGCGTCAAAATTAGGCGCAATATTCCAATAATAGGGCGTAACAGTTTCAAGGCCGTAACGGTCAGAGCTCGAAATACTTGGTGTTAATAAGCCCGACTTGCGTCGCTCATCCAGCGGAAACGTGAAATAAGGTAAATATAAAACGGGGGTATCAAGAATACGTAAAACGGCGTTATAGGTTTCGCCCCAGCCTTCTTCACGAGAGAGGTTAATTTCGTCGGCTTCTATTTCCCACACGGGTGTATCGCTTGGGCAAGTAGTAAAGCTTGCATTCATTAACAATAAGCCAGACTCGTTGACAGTGAGTTTTTCGGCGCCACCTTTACCTTGTTGCGCTGTTAAGCTGTAATCGGCACCTAGTAGGCTTATTTCTGAATTATTTAAATCGGCATTTAAACCTGAGCTGTTTACTTGGCTTACACGGTCTTGATAAGTAATAGGGCCTGTTGCATTAAGTAAACCGCGCTGTTTATCTATAAGCGCAGTTTGTGCGGACAAACTCATATCAAGGGTGTTAATATCAACATTGCCGGTAAATTCAGCGCTTTGTGTGCCTAGGAGCTCTACATCGTCAGCTTGTATATCAACCGATCCTACCGCTAAATTTGGTAGAGGTTGCCAAGCTCTGGTTTGCATTGAAATGCCACATAAATTGTGTGCCAGTTCAGTTTCGGCAAGCGATGGTGCGCTAATTACGCCTAGCATCAATATGCCCCAGGTTTTGCTCATTTATCGACCTTAATGCTCTTTGGTTTATTATAAGCTAGACATAATAAAGGAAAACAATGGCAAATACAGTAATTGACCTATAAAAATAGACATCTTATATAATGACACGCTTTGATAATTTACAACTATTTATAAATACGCACTTTGATGCTAAACCACACTCCTTGGTAGCCATTACTGGGGATGCCAGCTTTCGCCGTTATTACCGTTTAAGCTGTGCCGGAAAAGCGTTTATTGTGATGGACTCCGACCCACAAAAAGTAAATAACGCTCCGTATATCTCTCTTAATAAAGTATTCACCGACAACGGCTTTTTATTGCCTGAAATAATTGCAAGCGATGAAGAACAAGGCTTTTTTGTGTTAAGTGACTTAGGAAATACACACTTAGCCGATAAGCTCGATGAATCAAATAGAGATGAATATTACAAGCAATTAATCCGTTTAGCGGCAAGCTGGGCCAAAACCCCTGAATCAGCAGCTATGCAAAATTATAATAAAGAATTTATTCATCTTGAGCTGAATATTTTTAGTCAATGGCTGGTTACTGATTTTATTGGCTTAACATTGAGTAATGAGCAACAAACGCTTTGGCAGCAAAGCTGTGAGCTATTAACGAACGCTATGCTAGCGCAGCCTACGGTCACGGTTCATCGTGATTATCACAGCCGTAATATTATGTATAGCAATGAGCAGTGGGCAATTATAGATTACCAAGATGCCGTGCGCGGGCCGCTGTGCTATGACTTAGTGTCGCTGCTACGTGATTGCTACTTTAAGTTGCCACAAGCACAGCTTAATCAGCTGCTTGAGTACGGGTATGAAGAATTTACAGCGCAAAAATTAATAACAGATACTTCTTTTGAGCAGTTTAAACAGTGGTTTGATTTAACGGGTATTCAGCGCCATTTAAAGGCAGCGGGAATATTTTGCCGGCTCTATTTACGCGATGGCAAAACCGGTTACCTTGATAATATTTTATCGACGTTGGATTACATTGTTGATGTTGCTAAAACCTATCCAGAGCTTGCAGCGTTAAGTGAGTGGGTAGGCAGCATTGTAATACCGCAGGTAACACTAAAATTAGCTAAGGAGCGCACATGAAAGCCATGATTTTAGCTGCCGGGCGCGGCCAGCGAATGATGCCGCTTACACAAGCTATGCCTAAACCTATGCTAAAAGTGGCGGGTAAACCGCTGATTGAGCACCATATTAATAACCTTAAAGCCGCTGGCATTACTAACATTGTTATAAACCTAGCTTGGCAAGGGGATAAAATAAAAAGCTATTTTAAAAATGGTGCTGAGTTTGGTGTGCGCATTGAATATAGCCAAGAGGCTGAGGGCGGCCTTGAAACCGCAGGCGGAATTATTCAGGCGCTGCCATTACTAGGTGAGCAATTTATTGTAATTAATGGCGATGTATTTACAGATTACGATGTGAGTGCGCTTACACAGTTGCACCTGCAAGACGGCGAGGCTCACATAGTGTTAGTAGAAAACCCACCTCATAACGAAAAAGGGGATTTTGCGTTAAGTCACTTATCGGCTGAGAGTCAAAAGTATACATTTTCGGGGATTAGCCGTTACCACGCTAATTTTTTTAAAGGTTTAGAGCCTGGCATACGCCCGCTTGGGCCAATACTGCGAGAAAAACTCGCCCAACAAGTTATCTCAACTGAGCTTTATATTGGTCAGTGGGACGATATAGGCACACCACAGCGACTCGCACAGCTCAACGAGCGCATACAAAACACACTTTAATAGAGGCAGTTAATTAGATGTGGGGAAAAATACTCGGTTTTTGTTTTGGCTTTATGTTTGGCAAAATTTTTGGCGCCATTTTAGGTTTATACCTCGGCCATTTATTTGATAAAAGCTTAAAAAACGATTTTGATAAAGCCGGCGGCTTTTCAGGTTTGTTTAAAGGTGATGATGTAAACGAGCGCCAAGCGTTGTTTTTTTCGAGCTGCTTTGCGGTTATGGGGCATATTGCAAAGTCGAACGGTCGCGTAAGCGAGGTGCATATAAAAGCGGCAAGTATGTTTATGGATGAAATGGGGCTAAAGGGCGATGAGCGCCGCGAAGCTCAGCATGCATTTCAATCAGGTAAAGACAGCGACTTTTCGATTAAAGAAACAGTACACGACTTTAAAGAACGCTTTGCAAAACGTTACGACTTACTGCAACTGTTTTTAGAAATTCAAATTCAAATGGCGTTTTCTGATGGCGTGCTCGCAGAGCAAGAAAAACAGCTGTTACAAGAGGTAAGTAAGCAATTAGGGATTTCTAAAACCCATTTTGCTTTTATTCTTAAGCGCTACCAAGCTGAATTTAGTTTTAGACAGCAGCAACAACAGTATAGGCAACAGCAGCAAGGTCAAAGTAGCAGTTACCGTGAAGGCTCTGGTCATCATGTGCCCCCTAATAACAGCATGAACCGCTCACAGGCCTTGGCTTTATTAGGGTTAAGTAATGACGCGACGCAACGAGATATTAAAGTAGCGTATCGTAAATTAATGGCGCAGCATCACCCTGATAAATTAGTATCTCAAGGGCTGCCTAAACACATGATGGAAGTAGCAGTTAAAAAAAGCCAAGATATTCAAGCGGCTTACGAGTATTTAAAAAAGGCGGCGTAAAAAACCGTCTATCACTTTAGTTAACCGTGCATGCTGTTCTGGCGCATCGCGCAGGCCAAAGAGTTGGCGCTGGCGGTAATCAAATTTAGCATTTCGATTTACCCAGCGCTGGCGGTTTTTAAGGCTCATAAGTATATCGGTATTGTCATTTGCATAGTAAATATCAAGCAAGGCGGGAGTTACCAGCGATGTGGTTTGCGCTAAACCTTTATTGCGCTGTGTATTAGGTAAATAACTACTTAAGCTTATAAACGCATCTATTCGCGAGTCAGGAAAATCGGCATAGTATTCTAGCAATACTCCCGCACTGGTACCTTGTGCTATGACGACAATATTATTTGGCTCGCTCATCGCGTTTTGATAGAGCGCCTCATAACGCATTATTAAATTAGTTTTATAATTACTTAGTACCTCATTACTCACCAAATCAATGGCATTAACAAAGTCTGGCTCTTGAGCCGTTGTAACAGCACCGTTGCTGTTACTTTGCGCCGTTTTTGTTGGCTCTTCATTTTGCGCTTGCGTACTTGATTGCGTGCTTGATTGGGTATCTGCTTGTGAAGCCATGTTACTTGCTTGCCAATCTATATCGGGTACTGTCATGGCGTAGGTTGTGTAACCTAAATTAGTAAGCTCTTTTCGCAGGTAACTCATGCCAGCATTGCTAGTGGGGGTAGAATTCCAATCAGGGATGAGTAATACAATACCTCTAAAATCTCGGCTCATGTATTCGCTATACAAACTTAAAAACTCTGTATCACCAGCAAGTATGGGTTTAACTTCATCATTGGGTAGTAGACGTTTTATATCGCTATTTTCGATACTTGATAAAGAAGGTGGGGCTATATGCTCTGCAGCACTGGCATATGCGCTTAAGCATAACGCAGAGCAACAACATACACTTTGTAGCGTTTTTTTGATTAGCTGCGCAAATATCATAGTAAGCCCAAAACGTGAGTAATAACTAAGTATCGGCGCGCTAAGGTAAAAGTTTAGTACTAACTTTGTGGGCTTTACCTATTAAAAGTCGGGCTCTACCTCAAAGGTCAGTACTTGCTCGGTCACGGGGTGTTTTAGTTGCAACATTTGCGCATGTAGTTGTAAACGTGGCGCCGCGGCTAGGGCCTCTTTATGGGCATAAAGTCTATCGCCCAGTATTGGGTGGCCAAGGCTTAGCATGTGCACGCGTAATTGGTGCGAGCGCCCCGTAATTGGCGTGAGCTCTACACGTGTTGCGCCCGCTTCTCGTGCAAGTATTTTAAAGTGGGTTAGCGAGGGTTTACCGTTTTCATAATCAACCATTTGCTTAGGGCGATTAGGCCAATCACAGATAAGTGGCAAATCAACCGATCCGGTATCTTGCTCAAGTTGGCCGTAAACACGTGCAATATAGCGTTTTGCAGTTTCACGTTCTTGAAACTGCATACTTAAATGCCTATGAGCTGCCTTATTCATAGCAAGGCAAAGTATGCCTGACGTTGCCATATCTAGGCGGTGCACTATTTTAGCTGTAGGAAAAACACGGTTAACGCGATTAATTAAGCTATCGGCATGTTTTGGATCTTTACCTGGGACGGTTAAAAGTTCGCTGGGTTTATTAACGATGAGCAAGTCGTCATCTTGGTGCAGTATTGTTAAATACGGACTCATTGGGGGATTGTAATTAACTAACACGGCCGACCTCAGTAATTTTGCAGGGCGCTATTTTAGGGGAGCGAGAGCAAAGGCTCAAGGAAAAGATAAAAGTTTAATTGCGTATTTTTCATGCTGGAGTAAAACTGCACCAGCTTTAAGTTATAGGAACACATTATGGCAAGGCAAAGTATTTCACTTACTGAACAGAATGATTTATGGCTTCGTAATTACGTTGAAAACGTGGGGGGATTACACAAATAAAAGTGAATTGGTGAATGATTTAATTCGCCGTGCAAGAAGAGCAGAAGCAATAAATGGCAAGCTTGCTAACTCAGAAAAAAAGCGGTTTTAGTGATCAATCGGCGTGCCGTTTGTGGCTCAGACAGCATTTATTATAGAGTTACAGGAATAGGTATTGAAATAATGGCTTTATTAGGTGGCCAAGATACTGATGAGTAATTGTAGAGGTGAATGTAAAAAGCACGGCCTGTAAACCGTGCTTTTTGAAATGTAGTTTAGTTATATCTTGATCTAACTAACGGCTGATAGCTATAAACTAAACGCTCAAAAACCTTAGTGTGAAACTACGATTAAGCGTATCGCATCAAGTTTTAATTGGGCTTTTTCTATATGCGTTGTCAGCTCGCTGCGCTGCTTATCGAAGAAGGTAATTTCTTCTTGGCGAATATTAGGGTTAATTTGCTTAAGCGCTTCAAGGCGAGCTTGTTCTTCACCTAAGGTGCTTTGCATTTTTTCAAGTGACGCACTGCGTATAACCTCAAGCTGTTGCTGAGCCATCTCTTTTGCGGTGTTGATCATTGGGTGAACCGCACCTTGTAAAGCACCTGCTAATTTACTTGCAGTTTGACGCCCAACGGCTGAAAGCTGTTGGTTAAAGCTATCAAATGCCACGTTTTCGCCGAGGTTATTACTGGCTTTATCAAGTAATATGCGAATAGGCGTTGGCGGTAAAAAGCGACCTACTTGCAGGGCTTTTGGTGCCATAGCTTCGGCTACAAATATTAGCTCAACAAAAAAGGTACCTGGTGGTAATTTTTTGTTTTTAAGCAAAGCTACAGAGGCACTACCAAAGTCATCATCACAAATCATGTCCATCGTGCCTTGCACCATAGGATGATCCCAGCTAATAAAATGTACGTCTTCTTGCGAAAGGGCGGTATCGCGGTCAAATGTAACCGTCATGCCATCTTCTTTTAAGCTTGGGAACGATGCACTTAGCATATGCTCTGTTGGCTTTAAAATAATGGTGTTTTCGCCTTTGTCTTCTTGGCTTACTCCAAACGTGTCGAATACGTTGATCATGTAACTTGGTAACTCAAATTGGTTATCAAGTGCTTCAATTTGTTCAACCAATGAATCGGCAGCGCCTTGGCCAGATGAATGCAGCTCTAATAAACGGTCACGGCCACTTTCCATTTGTTTGCGTAGCACGGCATTTTGCTTGGCTGCTTGCTCAAGTAGAGGGTCGAGCTCTTCTTCATCACAATTATGGGCAGCAATGTAATCAAGTAGGTCTTCACTAAATTCTTTATACAATAGCTGGCCAGTGGTTGATGTGCTTTCAAATGCATCAAGGCCTTCGTTGTACCAACGCAGTAATACTTCTTGCGCTGTATTTTCAAAATACGGCACATGAATATTAACATCTTTTATTTGCCCAATACGGTCTAATCGGCCGATACGTTGTTCAAGTAAGTCAGGGTTTAGTGGTAAATCAAATAACACTAAGTGATGCGAGAACTGGAAGTTACGTCCTTCTGAGCCAATCTCTGAACACAGCAGTATTTGTGCATTGTCGTATTCATCGGCAAAAAAGGCTGCTGCGCGGTCGCGCTCTATAATCGACATGCCCTCGTGGAACACAGATGCTTTTATTGCTTCACGCTCACGCAAAATTTGCTCAAGGCTAATAGCGGTTTCGGCTTTGGCACAAATAAGCAGTACTTTTTCGTGCTTTAGGGTTTTAAGTGTTTCGATTAACCAATCTACACGCGGATCAAATGCGCCCCAGCTGGCACTTTCACCTTCAAACTCTTGAAAGATTTTCTCTGGAAACAGAGCGCGTTGTGCGCTTAGCTCTGCACTTTGTATACCGCTCATGCTGCCAAGTACCGACATTGCTGTTTTATATTGCTTTGGCAGTGCCATTGGGTAAGCATGTAATTTACGGCTTGGGTAGCCATCAATTCCGCTGCGGCTGTTTCTAAACAAAATACGACCTGTGCCGTGGCGATCAAGCAGCATGTTAAGTATTTCTTTACGCGCCGGTAGATCACCTTGCTGAGCTTTTTCAAGCACATCGGTAATATCGGTTTCTTTTAATAGCTCAATGAGTGTGGCTTTGGCTGTATCATCAAGGGCTTGCGCTTGCAGTAGCTGATTTGCCGCTTCGGCAACGTCTTTGTAATTAGCTTCTTCTTCTTTGAATACGTCGTAGTCGTAAAATCTATCTGGGTCGAGCAATTGCAAGCGGGCAAAGTGGCTACGGTGACCAAGTTGATCAGGCGTTGCTGTTAATAGAATAAGACCCGGAATATCTTGGCTAAGCTCAGTCATGCGCTGATATTCGGTGCTCGGCTTACCATTGTTAATGCTTAGGTGGTGCGCTTCATCAACAACTAATAAATCCCAATCAGCAAGTGTTGCTTGTTCAAACCAGCGTTTTTTCTTGGTTAAAAACTCAAGGCTGGTAAGCACTAGCTGCTCGGTATCAAATACGTTTGGCGAGTCTGCAAAGGCTTCGTCGCAGCGCTCTTCATCAAAAATAGAAAAACGTAAATTAAAGCGGCGTAGCATTTCTACTAACCATTGGTGCTGCAGGTTTTCTGGCACCACAATGAGTACACGGCTAGCACGGCCACTAATGATTTGTTGGTGTAAAATCATGCCGGCTTCAATGGTTTTACCAAGGCCTACTTCATCTGAGAGCAATACACGTGGGGCAAAACGTTTACCTACTTCTTGTGCAATATAAAGCTGATGCGGAATAAGGTTAGCGCGCTGGCCAATTAAGCCTTTAATAGGCGATTGTTGGCGCTCAAATTGGTGCTGCCATGTTTGGTAACGTAAGGTGTAGCAATCAAAGCGATCTACTTGGCCTGCAAATAAACGATCTTGCGGTTTATTAAACTTAATAAAATGATCTAAAAAGGTTTCTTTTAGCTTTGCTTCTTCGCCGGTATCAACGCGAGTACCTACGTAGCAAAGTAGTTCACCTTGCACTTCAATAGACTCCACTTCTAATTCCCATTCTTCAACGCTTTTGATCACATCACCTGGATTAAATGCCACACGGGTAACCGGTGCTTCTGCACTAGAATAAACACGGTTTTCACCACTGGCAGGAAATAAAATGCTGACCTGGCGGCCTTCAATGGCAACTACGGTGCCTAATCCTAAATCTGACTCTGTATCACTGATCCAACGCTGACCTAAGGAAAAATTCATGTATGTCTCGTCTATGAAGAAAAAGGCGGCTATGTTACCTGTTACATAACACCACTGCAAGGCGCTATTTGACTCACTTTTAATTAATTTTATAAGTGCGAATTAATCCCATTAACAGTGCTAACAAATAGCTCTTTTTTAGGTAAATAAAAACTATATCGTGTTTGTAATAAAACGGACTTTTATGACAAATAGACTAAACTTAGATTATGCCTTAGCAATTAAGTATTGCAGGTTTGAATTTAGGCCCGTTTTACTTAGTTATTTTGGTATAGCATAAAAATCATAAAACGTAAGGAAAGTGCTATGGAAAAAGCTTCGAACCTTGAAAGTAAAATGTATGTGCTAGACACCAATGTATTACTCCACGAACCCCTCGCTTATTTGTCTTTCCAAGAACATAACGTTGTCATTCCCATGACTGTTTTAGAAGAGCTTGACCACATTAAAGATAGAAAACACGACGTAAGCCGTGATGCACGAGTGGCTATTCGCGGCTTAGATGAGGTACTAAAAGACGCAACTCCAGAGCAAATGTTGCAGGGTGTTGCACTGCCTAGCAATAAAAAGGCAAATGCCAATTCCACTGGCACGCTCATTATTGTTAATGACCATCTTTTTGCAGATTCTATTTCTGGTTTACCGGGGGATGAAAACGACCACCGCATTATTAACTGCGCCGTGTATTTACAAAAACAGCACAGCGATTCAAAAATTGTATTAGTGACAAAAGATATAAACATGCGCCTTAAAGCAAAAGGTGCAGGCCTTAAATATGTTGAAGATTACCGTACCGACCAATTAATCGATGATATTGCTTTATTAACTAGCGGCTATAAAAAAATAGAGGGCGATTTTTGGCAGCACGTAGGGCAATGCGAAACACAGCAGCATGGCCGTGATACGTTTCATTATGTGGCTAAAAACTTAATTCCAGATGTGTTTTGCAATGAGTACATACTTGATGGCAGCGAGCACTTTGCTGCGCGGGTCAAATCTTACGATAACGAGCGTATTAAATTAAAAGATATTAGTGTTGAGCGTTTAATGCACCAGCAAGCGTGGGGCGTAAAACCTAAAAATATTTACCAAGGTATGGCTCTCGACGCTTTGCTTGACCCTAGTATTGAGCTGGTTATTTTAACCGGTCCAGCTGGGTGCGGTAAAACATTACTGGCACTGGCCAGTGCGCTTGAAATGGTGATTGAGCGCGGTATTTACGACAAGGTCATTGTAACGCGTAATACCCCCGAAATAGCTGAGTCTATCGGTTTTTTACCCGGTACCGAAGAAGAAAAAATGGCGCCGTGGTTAGCTGCAATTACCGACACCTTAGAGGTACTACACAAAGGAGACGAGAACCCAATTTCGAGTCGCAATTACATAATGGAAAAAGCCAATGTACAGTTTAAGTCGGTGAACTTTATGCGTGGGCGTAGTATTCAAAATGCAGTGGTAATTTTGGATGAGAGCCAAAACTTAACGGCATCTCAGCTTAAAACTATTATTACCCGTTGTGGCGAGGGAACAAAACTAATTTGTAGCGGTAATTTAGCGCAAATAGATAGTAACTACTTAACCCCCGTTACCTCCGGCCTTACTTATATTGTTGAGCGTTTTAAAGACTTTGAAGGTAGTGCAACAGTTAATTTAAACGGGGTAGTGCGCAGCCGTTTAGCCTCCTTTGCAGAAGAAAATTTATAACTTGCGCAGAACAATTTGGCTCGATAGTCTAGTGGCTGACTATCGGGCCAAAACTTAGGCAAAACGTTGAAATTTTTACCTCTAAAAGACTATTACCGCTCTTTATTTGTAGCATTATTTGTTCCCTTATTTGTGGCATTTTTACTGTGTTTGCACTTGTATAATATAAAAGTTGAGCGTGCCATAGAAAAACGTCAAGCCGATTTTGAGCAAGTGTCGGCTCAAGTTAGCCATATAATGAGCTCGGTAAATGACTTTTTTGACAATGCCTTTATATCGTATCAGCAGCCTAGTGTTGAGCAGTTCAATCGCAACTTATTAGAAGGTATTAATCAATACGACAATTACTACTACCGCCACTTTAGCGAGCGCCAAGGCGAAATAGTCGGTAAAGGGCAGTTTGCTTTTTCTAACCGGGCGTTGATCCAATGGCAGCAAGCTACAACCCTAAGCCCAACGTTTAATACCGCGTTATCGCTTATGCAATCGTTGTCGGCTGTTGCCTATGTTGATGATTCGGGGTTTGCCTATGTGGTAAGGCGTAATAAAAGCCAAAGCACTATGCTTAATAAAATTTTGAATGGTAATTTTAAGCCCACATTTATACCTGGCCAGCTTACCTCAAGCGCCATTGTTAAAATACGCGATAGCGCTTATTTTGCTATTGGCCGTAAAAAACAACCTAATTCGTCAGACTACATCATTTTAATATACGATTTAGAGGCCATGTCTAGCTGGCTTAAAAAGGTGGCACCAAGCGAAGGCGAATATGTGTTTATGAACCAGTCGCATCAAGTGATAGCCAGCTCTGTTAAGCAGTTAAATGAAGCAACAGCCTTAAAAGATTATTGGCCTGAATTAGCCCATGACAATGAAAAAATAAACTTAGTCAATAACACAAATGCGCAGTTTTTTATGCAAGCAATGGGGAACCTGCCCATTCATGCCGCCTTTTATGAGCCGCAAATAAAAGTGATCACGCCAATTAGGTATGAAGTTCTTTTGGAGTTTGCGTTTTTAACGTTATTTTTAAGCTTAATGTTTGCGGTATTTTTTTGGTTAAGCCAACGTATTTTTGTTAGACCAATGACTCATTTAATGCAATATTTTGAACAAAATGATGCCCCTAAAGCCGCGCTTTCTAATTACCCCATTCCTTTAAATTGGCAGCCTTGGTTTTCTCGCGTTAAATATGTATTTGATAAAAATGCACAGTTAGTTGAGTCGCTCCAAGAGGCTAATAAAGAACTCGATGAACAGTTACAGCTGCAATCTCAAAAGCTAAAACGCAGCTACGAAGCAAAAGAGCGACACCTAGCGCTATTAAATACTATGCTAAATAGTGTGCCTGATCTTATTTACTTTAAAAATATTGATGGCTCTTTTTTAGGCTGTAATAAAGCATTTGAAGCCTATGTAGGCAAAGAGCAAGCCATCCTAGTCGGTAAGCGTATTGAAGATTTAGACAGCGACGATTTACAGTTAAGCCTACTAGAAAAGCAAGTTTTACAAACCAAAAGTAGCATTGAGCAACGCATAGATAGCACCGACAAATCGTATCAATTAACGATTGCCCCATTTTATAACGAGCACCAGCACTTATTAGGCACTATGGGAATTGGGCGAGACATTACTGAGCAGCAGCAAACTCTATCGGCATTAAAAGCGTCAGAATCTAAATTTAGAAGTGCAATAGAGTTTGCAGCAAACAGTGTGGTGTTACTTTCGCTTGAGCACACCATATTGCAAGTTAACAAAGCGGCTCGTAAGTTATTTTCACAGCAAGATATTTTAACTGGTGAGCCACTAAAAATGCTGTTTGATGAGGCGCAGTGGCAAGAAATAAAAAATGCGCTTTGTCACTTATTAGATGATAAAAAACGGGTTTATCATTTAACGCTCTCACAAGGAAAACTAACAAGTTGGCTGCAGCTGAGTGTGTCGCTGGTGTGGGATGAAAACCGTGATCCCTCTTATTATGTTATTCATATTCAAGATGTAAGTGCGCTGACTAAAGCTAAGCATGACGCAGAACGCGCAACAATAGCTAAAAGCCGCTTTATTGCTAATCTAAGCCATGAGATCCGCACCCCTCTTAACGCTGTGTTAGGGCTGTTAGATATGATAGTAGAGCAAGGCTTAAAAAATAAGCAGCTGCAACAAACTAAGCTGGCTAAAAACGCAGCTCAAAGCTTATTGCTGATGCTAAACAGAATGCTCGATTTTGCCCGAGTAGAAAGTTCGCAAGCGCAAATTAAACCGGTGCCTTTTTGCTTAGTTGAACTGATTGATATTTGCGAGAGCTTAACAGCGCCATTGTGTCAAAACAAAGGGTTAAGCTTTAATATTGAAATAGATCCACTCATTAACCCCGCGCTGGTGGGGGATTCAATACGTTTGCAACAAATATTAGGTAACTTACTCACCAATGCCGTTAAGTTTACTAATAAAGGCAGTATTACTTTAAAAATGGTGCTTGAAGAAAATGACGTTTTAGATCAGCAACGTATTTGTTTTCACGTAATAGACAGTGGTGTAGGTATTGCTAAGGCTGACCAACGACGACTGTTTGATGCTTTTACTCAAGGCGATGAATCTTCTACGCGTATTCACCAAGGGGTCGGGCTTGGACTTGCTATAGTTAAACATGGTGTAGCCTTAATGGGAGGCGAAATTGCAATTAATAGTGACAAAGGCCGTGGATGTGAGTTTTTCTTTACTCTAGCGCTTGCGGTAGATACGGCTAAAAATAGTGTATTTATACCTAATACATTAGCCATTGTGAGCGATGACACTGTACAGCTAAACGAAGTGGTTAATGCCTACTCACAAGTGGCGGCCATTGATTTAGAAGAGGCGCTTCGCTACCCAATAAAGCTTGCTGATGCACAGCAACTGATTATTGATGAAACCACATTGAACGATTTATTAAAGGTTGAATCTATACACGAAACGCTCAGTGGCAACTCATACCCTGTGGTTGTGGTTAATCACGAGCACACTTTAGCATTGCCTTGTACTACGCAAATTAACGCACAACATGTTAAAGCTACGGCGTTAGCTCAGCGCTTGATTAGCTTAACTGCTAATGCGGGGGCGGAGCCACCTAAAGCCGCTGAAAATAATGAAGAAGTAAAAAAAGATATATCGGGTCTACTTATTATGGCGGTTGATGATAACCCGCTTAATTTAGACATTATTAGCAGTGTGCTAAAACAGGCCCATATAAATGTAATAACGGTTACCAATGCGCCAGATGCAATAGAGCTGCTACAAATATTAAAACCAGATTTAATTTTGATGGACGTGCAAATGCCGCATATTGATGGTTGCCAAGCAACGCAATTAATTCGCCAACAGTTTGACGCGCGCCAGCTGCCTATTTTTGCTTTAACAGCACATTGTGAACCTGCAGATGTTGAGCGCTCACTTAGTAGCGGCATGAATAAGCATTTAACTAAACCTGTGGTTGCAGCTGTGCTGTTAGATGCAATTAGAGATGTAGACTTTATAAAACCTAAGTTTTATGACCAAAGCTTTGCGCTCACCCAGTTTAATTTTGATGAAAATTTACTGGCAACCATGGTCGGAAAGTTTGCGAAGCTGTGTGAAACGCAGTTAGAACAAATTGAAGAAAACACCCAGCGAGATGAAGTGGTACGCTTAGTGCATAGCATTAAAGGCGTGGCGGGTAACTTAGGTTTTATTAGGCTTTCATTGTGTGCAAAAAAATGTGAAACGCACCTTAAAACAACTAACGAGCCGCTTCAGCACACTTTAAAAGAGCTAATCATTCAGCTAAAGCAAGTGATTATATTTATTGAAACCTTAGGGGGACGGGATGCCAAAAAGAGCTAAAATACTAATTGTGGATGACGATCCCCTTAACCGGCTGGTGCTTGAAAAAACACTGGGCTCGGAGCATGACGTATTTTTAGTCGAAAGCGGCGAAAAAGCGCTCACCTTTATTAAATCTAATCAGGTCGATTTAATTATTTTAGATGTGGTGATGCCAGGCATTGATGGTTATGAAGTGCTTGTACAGCTTAAAGAAAACCCTATTACTCAGTCTATTCCTATTGTGTTTATATCTGCTAATAATAGCCACACCGATGAAGCAAAAGGCCTTGAATTAGGTGCAATGGATTACATCACTAAACCCTTTAATGCGTCTATAGTCAAAGTGCGGGTACGCAACCAATTACACGGCAAGATCATTATAAATTGAACTTATAGAATATGTAGTGATCAGATCAAGGCATAATAATCACCTTGGTCACGTAAAATATGAGCGCTACTTTTCTGAAACACTTTAATTCAATTACCGATCC